>Ga0315900_10002865_pt1 | contig 25729 bp, 21 predicted proteins | sample LakEriMetagenome_FD_203521 | JGI IMG/M metagenome (GOLD analysis project Ga0315900, IMG submission 203521) | Freshwater fungal communities from buoy surface, Lake Erie, Ohio, United States - Buoy 12 MA114 | ecosystem: Environmental > Aquatic > Freshwater > Lake > Lake biofilm | place: USA: Lake...
TTACTAAAATCAACAGAGAGTTTGTATTGTAGATTTTCAAGATCTGCACGCCAGATACCCTTAATTACTCTTTTGGTTTGAATTTTTTCAACCAAGATCACAGCATTAACACCATGCAATAACCATTGTGCACTTAACTCAGGCGCTAATCCAGCCAGCAGACCCAAGGCCGAAATTCGCTGCGGAACTTCTAGGGCAGAGTTTGCATGCAAAGTTGCTGCTGAACCTTGATGGCCAGTATTTAAGGCAGTCAAGAGATCCAGTACTTCGGCACCTCTGACTTCACCAACAACTACTCGGTCTGGCCGCATCCGAAGGGTTTGCCGCAACAACTCTTGCATATTCACTTTGCCAACACCTTCACTTGTGGCGGGTCTTGATTCCAAACTAACTACATGAGGGTGACTAATTCTTAATTCTGCGTTCTCTTCAACGGTAATGATTCGCTCTACTGGATCAACAAGTGATAACAGGGCCGACAAAATTGTGGTCTTGCCAGCACCAGTTCCACCAATAACTAGAAAGGATTCACGGTTAATAACTAAATCAACAAGATGCTTTTGAGCCCAGCCTGGAATTGATCCAACCTGAACTAGATGTTCAAGGGTTAGCGTTTCTTTAGCTGGAATTCGAAGAGAGACTTGAGGTCCATTCACTGCAATTGGGGCTAAAAGTGCATGTAGTCGAACGCCGTCTCTTAGTTGTGCGTCAACCCATGGCTGCGAATCATCTAATCGGCGCTTAGCTTGTAAAGCCAAGCGCTGTGCGAACAATCTAACTAACTGCGCTGATTCAAACAATTTTCCAGTGAACTCCAAGCCGTTACCAAATTCGATAAATACTCGACCATCACCGTGAACAAGGACGTCTGTAAGTCCTGGGAGCTGCATAACTTCTTCAAGGGGACCGTAACCAATTAACTGGCTTTTGATCTTATTTGCGATTTGCAATAGCTCAGATCCAGACTCGAGTGATCCAACAGATCTCAGCGCTTTAGTGATTTCAACATCTGAAATATCAGCCGAATGTGCAATTAGATGTTCTCTGACTTTTTCAATTAATCCAGTTGGTATCACTGCACTCCTAACAAATCTAGAATTGATCTGGAAACTTTGGCCAACTGAGAATGTTTACGCTCTCCAGGTAGAACTCCATCTGCAATATCTCGAATCAATTTTTCATCTGATTGTAAGCTGATGAAATTGTTGAGATTCAAGAAATCAACTGCATCTCGCACTTTGAGATCAGACCTAGAAACTTGTCGAAGAATCACTAATTGCTTTCCCCTGGTCTCTGCCAATTCCCTCTTTAGCGCATCAACTCCAAGCAAAGTACAGGGGCTTACTAGTATTTCAAGATCTGCTTTGCGTGAAATCTGATTTGTTAATTCATTTCGCAATGTACCCTGGTCAACTATTACTAGTGATGATTTCTCTCTCAACAAATTTATTGCAGTTAAAATGGTGTCATTGCTTGGAATGGTGAAACTTGTGCGTGATTGGGTCAGCAGTTTAAAGATTCCTTGACTGGGCAACCCTTCATAGAGCGCAGAAGCTGATGGCGCGCTATTCATTAGTTCTAATTGATGCCAACTAACTGCTTTTGTTTGTTCTAAGCCTGTTAGTAACAATAAGTTGCTGCGCCAAAAATCTAGATCAATCAAAACTGAATTTTGTTGAGCAGTATCTGCCTGTGCTAAGGCACAACTCAAGATCGATGCACCACCCGAACTCGTTACTGAGCGAATTGTCACTAGCAGTGACAAGTTGGTTTGGTGACTTCTAAGCCATGACTCCAACCAATTACTAGCAGCTGGCAACTCAATTACTTGTTTCGCTACTAATCGATTCGCTTCTTGCCACACCTGCTCTGTGAGGTTGCTGGTGATGAGTGCCTGCACACTGCCTGGCTTTAAGTCAGCTGTCAGTTCAGGTTGAGCCATGATGATTAAGTCAGGATTCAAAGTGAGGTTCTTGGAATCTAGTATCGCGAGTTCAACTCCAGCATCCGCAGCAACTTGTAATACCAGCCTTGATAACTGTGCGTCATCACACAACAACCCAAATTCTGGTTTCATGTCCATAGGCTCCAGCATCAGTACTGAAATTGGTAGGGGAATTTCAAACTGGGGATAACTTAATAAGCAGCCCCGTAGGCTTACTTGAAATTAGACTTGTGCTGGTTGAATGAAATAAGGCACGATCTCTTCCTAAATAGACTGAGGTGCAAATTGACGCAAGATGCTGTGGAGAACCTTCTGCATGAGGAGCGACATTTTGCGCCCTCAGCTGCTTTTAAAGCACAAGCCAATGCCACCGAGAGTTTGTATCAGTTAGCTGAAGTAGATCGACTGCAGTTTTGGGAAAAGCAAGCTGACCGATTAAGTTGGAAAACTAAATGGAATCAAGTTTTAGATTGGTCAGATGCTCCTTTTGCTAAATGGTTTGTTGGTGGTGAACTCAATGTTGCCTACAACTGTGTTGATAGACACGTTGAAGCCGGAAATGGTAATCGCGTAGCTTTGTATTTTGAAGGTGAACCAGGTGACACCCGAACAATCGCTTACCAAGAACTTAAAGATTTAGTGTGTCAAGCTGCAAATGCATTGACCCAACTTGGGATTAGTTCAGGGGATCGAGTGGCAATTTATTTACCGATGATCCCAGAAGCCATGATCTCAATGTTGGCCTGTGCACGCATCGGTGCCGTGCATTCAGTGGTCTTTGGTGGGTTTTCCAGCGAGGCGCTTCGAAGTCGAATTGAAGACGCTAGTGCCAAGTTAGTAATTACTAGTGACGGTGGCTATCGCCGAGGAACTGCCACAGCACTAAAGCCCGCAGTTGATGAGGCAGTGGCAGTTTCGCCAACTATTGAAAAAGTACTTGTAGTGCGCCGAACGGGTCAGGAAATTAGTTGGAATGCAGATTATGACGTTTGGTGGCATGAATTAGTTGATTCGCAGAGCAAGGAACACAACTACCAGGCCTTTGATAGTGAGCACCCATTATTCATTCTGTACACATCAGGTACTACCGGTAAGCCAAAAGGTATTTTGCACACTAGCGGTGGTTACTTAACACAAGCTTCATACACTCACTACAACGTCTTTGATCTAAAACCTGAGTCTGACATCTATTGGTGCACTGCTGATGTTGGTTGGATAACTGGGCATTCATACATTGTTTATGGTCCACTAAGTAATGGCACTAGTCAGTTGATGTATGAAGGAACTCCAGATACACCAACTAAATCTCGATGGTGGCAACTCATTGAAAAATACAAAGTCACCCAGCTTTACACCGCACCAACGGCTATTCGAACATTTATGAAGTGGGGAGATGAGTTCATTAGTAACAGTGATCTTTCTTCATTAAGGCTTCTAGGCTCGGTTGGTGAACCCATCAACCCAGAGGCATGGATTTGGTATCAAAGAGTTATTGGAAGAAATAACTGCCCAATTGTGGATACCTGGTGGCAAACTGAGACTGGTGCAATCATGATCTCGCCTCTGCCAGGTGTCACTAACACCAAACCAGGTTCTGCAATGACTGCTCTTCCAGGGATTTCAACAGCAATCGTTGATGAGTCCGGTAATAAAGTCGGGTTTGGTCATGGTGGTTATTTGATTTTGGATAAGCCATGGCCATCCATGCTTCGTGGTATTTGGGGTGATAACCAAAGGTATGTCGACAATTACTGGTCAAGATTTGACCAAGTTTATTTCGCAGGCGATGGTGCCAAATTTGATGATGAAGGTGCCATTTGGTTGTTAGGGCGAGTTGATGATGTGATGAATGTTTCCGGGCATCGCATCTCCACAACTGAAGTTGAATCTGCTCTGGTCTCACATGCATCGGTTGCGGAGGCTGCTGTTGTTGGGGCCAAAGATGACACCACAGGACAAGGCATCGTGGCATTCGTAATTCTTAGGGCAGGTCATGAGCATGAAGATGTGATTCAAGAATTACGAAATCATGTTTCTAAGGAAATTGGCCCTATTGCTAAGCCAAAGAAAATATTGATTGTGGCTGAACTGCCAAAAACTCGATCCGGCAAAATCATGCGCAGGTTGTTAAAGGATGTGGCAGAGCATCGTGAATTAGGTGATATGACTACCTTGGCTGACCAAAATATTATGAAATTGATTAAGGAAGGCCTAGACCTTGGAGCCAACGACTAAGGCACCTGCCTACCCTTTAGCAATCTTGCTGAGGGTACTCTTTCCCTGATCAAGGAGAGATATGAGCCAGGATTCATCAACCACTAATCATCGCACCCTTCGGCGCAAGATTGTTGATGCGATTAATTCTGTTGAGCAAGTAGCAACTGTCCAGGCTCGACTATTCGGATCTGAACTTAAGACTTCAAGTAAGCGAGCTCTTTTTGCAGTTGGGTTTGTAATAGTTGGCTCAGCCACTCTAATTTTTGTGTTGATATTTGGTGCAATCACAGCAGCTCTGGCCCTGGCCGCAGTTGGTTTATCTTTGTGGTTGGCGTTTTTGCTAATGACTGGCGCACTCCTGCTAGTTTCACTAGTGCTCTTGGGCCTTGGAGTTAAAGCTTTTTCAAAAATCAAACCACCCACACGAGCCCTTAAATCTTGGCAAGAGACGAAAGACATTCTTGCCGGCGAATAGCCATATGGTCACCTCAGCACACGAACTCTTTCATCAAGAAGGACCGTGGCGTCACTTTCAAGTTGTTGGATCTACAAACTCTTTCCATGTAGTTGAAGCTGGATCCAAAACTGATCCGCTGGTTCTATTCCTCCATGGCTTTCCACAATTTTGGTACACCTGGCGTGCTTATTTGACTGCATTGCCTACACATGGTTTTAGAGTGGTTGCAGTAGATATGCGCGGTTATGGTGGATCTGATCAACCACCAAGAGGTTATGATCCAAAATCATTGGCTCATGATGTGCAATCAATTATTCGCTGTTTAGGCAGTAGCAGCGCAATCGTTGTAGGACATGACTGGGGTGGGTTTGCTGCCTGGGCTGCAGCCAAGAGGCATCCAGAGTTAATCAAAGCGATTGCTGTTATTAACTCTCCCCATCCAGATGTTTTGTTGAGCAAGTTCTTAAAGAATAAAAAAGGCAGAAAACTATTCTGGTTTTTAATGCAAATGCAATTTTCTAGAATTGCTCGCTTTCGATTAAGTTCTGATGATGCAGCTGACTTAGAAAAATTACTTCTAGAATGGAATAACCAAGAATGGCCAGATGCCACATTAAGCGCTATCTATCGTCAAGCATTTTTAAATAGAAACACAGCCAGTCGATCAATTGAGTACCATCGTTGGGTAGCGAAATCCCTGCTTAGAGCAGAAGGTCGAGCGTTTTTTAGACAGATGAGCAAGCCAATCAATCAAGATGTACTAGCTATTGGTGTTGATGATAATCCACTTGTAGATGCAGCCATGATGGCTACATCAGCCAAATTTGTTTTAGGAGAATTTGAGTTTAAATCCTTTGCCACAGGCGGGCATCACATTCATGAACGCAGATCAGAATCAGTTATTCCCGTCTTAACCAGTTGGTTAATTAAGGCCCTCAACCGCTGACTTCAGCCTTAACCAAGGTGCAACGGCATCACCAACTTGGTTCGAGATGCTTCGAGCAGCCGAAGTCACAAAATCTGGTGAAAATCTATTAACAGTTTCAAGCAAAATAGAGTCATTTAAGGATTGACTCCATGGCATACCTTCAATTGCAATTAATCCTGCTGCTAAGAAATAGCAGACAACTGACGTTGCAACAGTCATAAGAACTAATCCAAGAGCCTTATCTAGAAGTCTTAATGGCCCAAGGGGTGCCACAAAGGGTCTAACAACTTTACCTGCAAGCGATGCAACTGATTTACCAATTAAAGCACCTAACAAAATACCAACTGCAGTGATTTTGGCAGCAGTCCCAGCAGAGGTTCGCTCAGCTAATAAATCGGGCAGATATAACGCAGTGAATAGTGCGCCACCAGTTAGTCCAGCCAAACTAAAGGCGGACTTAATTACACCGTTTCTAAAACCAGACAAGGTGCCCAACCCAATTACTACTAAGAAAACTAAATCAGCGGTGCTCATTTAATCAACCTCTACTTCTTTGCGATTTACTAAATCAGACACTAGTCCTGCTTCTTCCAAGATCACGGACAATAACGTACCCGTAAAACCCCAGATAAGTCTTTGATTAATCAAAAAGCCTGGCCCTTTGTATTTATCTCCCCTACGCACCCAAACCCGATTTGAATCTGCAACAAGTTGTTCAATTGGGACCGTAAACACATCAAATACTTCATCAACATTTGCAGCAAATACTTGGTGTGGCTGCTCCCAATAGGCCAAGACTGGTACAACCTGATAACCACTTACTGCAACTTCAACCTTTGGTAATTCGCCAATCACATACACGCTTTCTGGATTGAGATTAACTTCTTCAAGGCCCTCTCTTAAAGCCGCGTCACTGGCTGTTAGGTCTGTTACATCTATTTCTCCGCCAGGAAATGCAATCTGAGACGGGTGGTGAACTAGATTTGAACTTCGTTGTGTAAACAGCAGAGATGCACTGCCTTCTAATTCAGCAAACAAAATCAAGACTGCAGCCTGCTTAGCGTCTGGCCTGGACTTAGCTGCAAATTCACCTAGATCAGTTGCAGTTAAGTTGTTAGTTAGCTCGCCAATCGGCTGTAGCCAGGATGGCAGATTACTCAAAACTCTTTCACCAACTTAGTTGCAAGTTCTGGCTCAGTTGGGCCAGTGCCAAACGCTGGACAGTGCTTTGCAATCGGGCATGCACCACAGGCTGGTTTTCGGGCATGACAGCGTCTGCGGCCATGCCATATCAAAATCTGTGACAAATCTGTCCAGCTTGATTCAGGAAACAATTTTGCAATCGCGAATTCGACTTTTACTGGATCTGTTTCCTTAGTCCAACCAAATCTGCGCACCAGTCTGCCAAAGTGGGTGTCAACAGTAATTCCGGGCAGGTCAAAAGCTTCACCTCTAACCACATTTGCCGTCTTTCTGCCAACACCAGGTAATTTGATTAAATCCTCTAACTCACTGGGCACAACTGCATCATGATCCTTAATGAGAGCAGCCGCTAGACCCAGAAGTGAGTTTGCTTTGGCTCTATAAAATCCAGTGGACTTAATAGTTTCTTCTAGCTCAGTTCGATTAGCGCTGGCTAATTTATAAGGGTCTGGGTATTTTTCAAACAAAACTTTGGTCACCATGTTCACTCGCAGGTCAGTGCACTGTGCTGATAAAACGGTTGCAACCAGCAATTCAAATGGATTCTGGAAATTGAGTTCACAATCAGCATTTGGATAGGTTTTACGCAAGAGTTCTAATACAAGTTGCGGTGGAGCAGCCTTCCCCACTGATGATTTTGGGCTTTTTGATGACACCCCAGGAGGGTACGCGTAAGTAGCCCATTGGGATAGGCGACACTATTCCCATGGAAGATGCACTGCGTGGGGCACTGCTTTTCTCATCACTAGACGATGAAGCTGCCCAAGCCTTAAAAGCCTCAATGTCTGAGCACGTTGTGGCTAAAGGAACTGTAATTTTTGCTGAGGGCGACCAGGGTGATCGTTTATATGTAATAACAAAAGGCAAAGTTAAATTAGGAACCCACGCAACCGATGGTCGAGAAAACTTGTTGGCTGTATTGGGTCCAGGTGAGATGTTTGGTGAACTTAGTTTGTTTGATCCAAGCCCAAGACAGGCAACTGCTGTTGCTTTAACTGACTCAGTGTTGCTGGGATTAGCAAACGATGCATTACAGCCATGGCTAACTGGACGCCCTGAAGTTTCGATAACTTTATTAAAGGCACTCGCTCGACGCATGCGCAAGGGCCATGGCGCATTAAGCGACTTAGTGTTCACTGATGTGCCAGGTCGAGTTGCCAAAGCATTGCTAGATTTATCAAAGAAGTTTGGGGTTGCCACCCCTGAAGGTTTAAGAGTTGAGCATGATTTAACTCAAGAAGAACTAGCTCAGCTGGTTGGTGCGTCCAGAGAAACTGTGAATAAAGCACTTGCAGATTTTGCCCATCGAAATTGGATAGTTTTAGAGCAGAAGTCTGTGACACTTATTGAAGTTGAAAGATTAGAACGTAGAGCTCACTAGCCCTTTAGTCGAACTACTAACTCGACTTCAACAGGTGCACCTAGTGGCAAGCTAGAAACTCCAATTGAAGTTCGAGCATGTTTCCCGGCATCACCAAATATTTCTAACAACAAATCACTAGCACCATTCATAACAGCGCTATGGGTTACGAAATCTGGCGCAACTGAAACAAACCCAGTTACTTTAACAATTTGCTCGATTTGATCTAAGTCAACAACACTATTTATAGCAGCTAGTGCATTTAAAGCACATTGGCGAGCACAAGCATTAGCGGTTTCTGGGGTCACTTCTTGGCCCACATGACCCTTTGCAATCAATTCGCCATTAACAGTTGGCAGTTGGCCTGAAGTAAAAACCATCTTGCCGCTCTTTACTGCTGGTACGTACGCCGCAACTGGCTTAGCAACTTCAGGTAATTCAATACCTAGTTCAACTAGTTTTTTAGACCACTTACTCATGCCTTAGCCCTCTTTAGGTATGCGACCATATTCTCGGCATTTGGTCCAGGAACTACCTGAACTAACTCCCAACCATCATCCCCCCAGGTATCGAGGATTTGTTTGGTGGCATGGATTAGTAGTGGCACTGTGGCGTATTCATATTTCTGCATGACCTAAATCTAATCTTTCCGAAGTTGAGTGCCCATAGTGGGGTTAAGCAGACTTAGCACTTGTGTTCACTTTTATCAGATCAGACCAAGAATGAACGTCTGGGCGCTTGCGCAACAAGACTCTTCGTTCGCGCTCAGTCATACCACCCCAAACACCAAACTCAATTCGATTATCGAGTGCTTCGACTAAGCATTCCTGGATGGCTGGGCAGCGCCGACACACTTGTTTAGCTAGACGCTGATCTTCAGCTGTTGAAAACAGCAGTTCGGCGTCTATCTCTAAGCATGCCGCGTCGGCACGCCAGTCCCTACCAAGGAATCCCACGGGCATATCCATCCACCCGATAGTTACCAACTGGTGTCTGGAACTGAAAAGTTGAGTGAACAGCCCCTAAAGATCGTAAGCATTCCCAGACTCGCTTACGCTTGGGCCATCATGCAGCCTAGTTTTAGAGACAAGTTCATAAAGTTTGTAGCCATCGCTGCCCTTATTGGTGCAGTAATTGCAACTGTCACCGCACCAGCAATTGCTGTTGGAAGCAGGTATTTAAAGAATGCCATTGATGATTTTCAAAACTTGCCAGCTGCTTTAACTCAACCCACACTGCCAGAAAGAACTCGAATCACCGCGTCTGATGGCACCTTGGTTGCATCCATCTTTGATGAAAACCGAGTTGAAATTCCGCTGCAGGCAGTGTCAACTGCTATGCAGCAAGCAATGGTTGCCATCGAAGATGCCCGATTCTTTGAACACAATGGTTTTGATCTACGAGGTGTAGTTAGAGCGTTTGTTTCTAATGCTGCAGCTGGAGAAGTAGTTCAAGGTGGTTCAACTTTGACTCAGCAATTAGTTGAGAACACATTATTACAAACTGCAACAACCCCAGAAGAATTAAGTGATGCTAGAGCCCAATCTATTTTAGGTAAAATACGAGAGATTCAATATGCATTACAACTGGAGCGTGAATTAAGTAAGCAACAGATTCTAGAACGCTATCTAAATGTTTCTTATTTTGGTGCAGGTGCTTATGGTGTTGAGGCGGCAGCAAAAAGGTACTTTTCTAGATCTGCAGATGAATTAACAGTTATTCAAGCAGCCACAATTGCAGGTATTGTGCAATCACCATCAGCCAATGACCCGTTGCAGAATCCAGCGAAGAGTGAGTCGAGAAGAGACTTAGTCTTAGATCGTATGGCAGATTTGAAATTCATTCCTAGAAGTGAATCAGATCGCTTGAAACAAATTCCTATCCAAACCATTTTGCAACCAGGTCAATTATCAAATGGGTGTGTTTCTAGTTATGCCCCATTCTTTTGTGATTATGTCTTAACTGAAATTAGAAATAATCCTGCCTATGGAGCAACTCTGGAAGATCGTGAAGCCTTTTTGCGCCAAACTGGATTGAGGATCTCAACCACACTTAGACCAGAAACTCAGTTATCAGCCCAACGTGCGGTTAATTCCACTATCCCACCTGCAGACGCTTCTAAAAAGGCTGCCGCCATTGTGATGGTAGAGCCTGCAACTGGTGGCATCATCGCAATGGCTCAAAACAGATATTGGGGTATTGAGGGAGATGGTTACACCACCTATAACTATTCAGTTGGGAGGGCAAATAACGGAACCGTTGGAATGCAGGCTGGATCAACTTTTAAGGCATTTACTCTGGCTGCTGCAATGCAGCAGCGCATCTCGCCAAGTTTGACTATTAATGCTCGAACACCTAAGACATTTAACTTTATTGATTGTCTAAGTGGTGAACCGATGGAGCCTTACATCGTAAATAACAGCACTCGAAGTGGCAGATTTACAATGGCCCAAGCAACTGCTTATTCAGTTAATACCTATTTCGTGGCACTTGCTCAAAAAGTTACACCGTGTGCAGTTGCCAGTGTAGCGCAAGCAGTTGGTATGCGAACTGGAACAGATGGTCCAATTGAGGCAATTCCTTCATTAACTTTGGGAACTGTGCCTGTAACCCCACTAGGAATGGCTAGCTCCTATGGCACATTTGCTAATCGTGGAATTTACTGCCCGCCAACAGCAATCACCAAAATTGAAGATCGAAACGGAAAAGTGTTAAGTGTGCCAACTGCTAGATGTAATCAGGCAATTGATAAAGGAACGGCAGATGGCGTAACTGATTTGTTAACTCGCGTGGTAGACGGCACAATCCCAGGTAGAACTGGCGCTCGTATGTCTTTAGGTAGACCTGCTGCTGGTAAGACTGGAACTACAAACGAAAACAGTTCTGTGTGGTTTGTTGGCTACACCCCAGATGTGGCAGCTGCTGTTTGGGTAGGTGATCCTCGAGGAGGATTTAAGTACCCTCTGCAAGACATAACCATTAACGGCAAGTATTACGAGCAGGTTTATGGCTCAACTATGGCTGGTCCAATTTGGAAAACAGCGATGCTAACTGCGCATGAGAATTTACCAATTAGACGCTTTGGTTTACAGCCTTGGTATGACCGCTCAGAAGTTACCTTGACACCTGATGGGTTATTAGATGACAGCGAATTACTTCTTGAAGAAGAACTACTACCTTAAACTCTTAACTAAGTGCGTTCTTAACTGCATTGGCAACCTCTTGACCATCGGCTCTGCCCACAGTTTTAGGTTGAACAATCTTCATAACTAAGCCCATGGCCTTCATACCCGTAGTTCCAGAGCTAGTAACTTCTTTAACAGCATCTGCAATTATCTGACTTAGCTCTGATTCAGATAGTGCTGCTGGCAGATAACTTGCAAGCACCGCTAACTCAGCCTCTTCAGCATCGGCTCTATCCAGAGCACCCGCACCTCGGTAGACATCGGCTGCTTCCTTGCGTTTCTTAGCTTCCTTCGATAAAACTTGAATAATCTCTTCTGGAGCTAATACTCGAGCCTCTTTCCCTGCCACCTCTTCATTCTTGATGGCAGCCAAGGCCAGCCGAATGGTTGCGGATTTCACTTCATCCCGATTGCGGATGGCTTCGGTTAGGTCTAACTGGAGACGCTCTTTCATAGGTGAATCATGCCGTGCGACGATTGGCTTATGGGAGTGACTCGCACAATCAGTCGGCTAGGCCTTGGTGCCGGGGTGCTCGCTGCTGCCTGGTCTGTGGCAATTGAGCCTTACTGGTTTCAAATAAGAAGAGAAGTTGTTGCGCGTCCTGGTCAAAAATTATTTCGCATTCTGCACTTATCAGATCTGCACTTAACGAAAAAAACTAAGTCACTCCAAGCGTGGCTACAAACCTTAGATAGTGAAGACCCAGATCTAATCATTGTTACTGGTGACTTAATTGCCGATCCACTGGCTATTGACCCACTACTAGATTCGCTGGACACACTCCTAGATCGTCCAGGAGTATTCGTTTTAGGCAGCAATGATTACTTTGCACCAGTTCTAAAGAACCCTGCAAAATACTTAATGCCAGATAATGGCGAACGTGATCATGGCGCAGACATGCCATGGCAAGACATGGTTAGCACATTGACAAATCGTGGCTGGATAGATTTAAGTAACCAAGAAACTACTCTTGATATTAATGGTGCAAAGATTCAGATTAAAGGTGTTGATGACCCACACATCAATAAGGATGACTTAAGTAAAGTAAGTAATCCATATGGATCAGTAGATTTAAAGCTAGCAATTGCTCATGCCCCTTACTTAAGAGTGTTAGATGCTTTTGCTGATCTTGGAGCGGATTTAATACTTGCAGGTCACACTCATGGTGGACAACTAAGAATTCCAGGTGTTGGTGCGTTAGTTGCTAACTGCGACATCGATCTAAAGCGCACTAAAGGATTACACCCGCATATCTCTGCAAACGGAAACACTTCAGTTATCAACGTTTCCGCAGGACTTGGGCACAGCCCCTTTACGCCATTTAGATTTGCATGTCGTCCTGAAGCTGTCATGATCACAGTTGGAATTGACCAGTAATTAACGTTTTAGCACGCAACTACTAGGGCGAATGCATCAAATAAATAGCAGATGGCAGGATTGCCCCTCGATACTCATGACCTGAGTATTTGGAGGGCTCGCATAGTGGACTAGTGCAGCGGTCTTGAAAACCGCCAGGCCGGCGACCCCGGCCTCGTGGGTTCAAATCCCACGCCCTCCGCCACAAGATTGTTCTCTGATTCACTCAGATAACCTTCGCTCGCTGAACCTAAAGAATTCAGCAATATATGGAGACGTCGCCTAGTCCGGTCTATGGCGCCCGCCTGCTAAGTGGGAGGGGACCAAAATCCCCACGTGGGTTCAAATCCCACCGTCTCCGCGGAAGTTGTTAGGGAGTTATTGGTGCGAATGATTCAGATTTGCTACCGATTACACTTTAGCAATTGTTAGCAATAACAAGCGCTCGTAGCTCAACGGATAGAGCATCTGACTACGGATCAGAAGGTTTGGGGTTCGAATCCCTACGAGCGCGCCAGATAGACAACTTAAGATATGTGTGTGATTAAAGATGACTAATACAGTCGTAGTAACTGGTTTCGAACCTTTTGGAAATTCAACCATTAATCCCTCTCAAGAAGTTGTAAACAAAATTAAGGAAATGCAGCTTGATGGCCTCAAGGTTGAAACTGCCATTCTGCCTGTTGTGTTTGGTGAATCTAGTGCGAAGTTATTGAAATTAGTAGACGAAATTCAGCCCAATTTTGTGATTTGTTTAGGCCAGGCCGAAGGAAGGTCAGTTATAAGTGTGGAGAGATTTGCGATAAACCTTAATGATGCTCGAATAGCAGACAATGCAGGAAATCGGTTGTCAGATCAAGAGGTAATTCCAGGAGCGCCACTCGCTCTCTCAAGCACCTTGCCTGTCAAAGATATTGTGCAAAGTATCAAAGATGCTGGAATTCCTGCTGAAGTGTCACTTAGTGCTGGCACATTTGTTTGCAATCACATTTTCTATGCGCTGCAACACAAGCTTCAGGTAACTAACACTAAATCGGGCTTTATTCATCTGCCAGTCCTTCCAGAACAAAGTGAATTTCAGGGAAAGCCAACAATGGAGTTGGATCAAATGGTGGCTGGAATTTTGGTAGGAATTCGAACTGCTATAAATCACTCCTAGGTGGCTCATTAAAGGTGACATACGTCCAACCATAAGAGCATTATCTAAATCTGTTTGTTATTTAGAAAGGTTCACAACTTTTAACCCTTAATTGAATTAAAGCCATCAATTTTCAAAAACCTTACCGGGATTTAGTAATCCTTTTGGATCAAAGATGCTCTTTATTTTTTTCTGAAGTTCAAACTGCGATTGACCCAATTCCACTGCTAGCCAATGTCGCTTCAACTCACCAACTCCATGCTCCCCTGTCAAAGTGCCCCCTAATTCCAAGGCTTTTTTAAACATCATGTCTGCTGCTAACCAAATCTCTTCGGGAACAGTAGATCCAGAATAAATGAAATTTGGGTGAAGATTTCCATCTCCAGCGTGAGCGACTGTGGGGATCTCTATTCCAAACTCTTGCTCAATATTTCTTATTTCTAGAAACATCTTCCCAAGCTGTGAAACAGGAACTGCTATATCTTCAATGAGAACATTTCCTTGTTTTTCAAGGGCTGGATGCATTGATCTTCGAAATTGAATTAGATCTTCACGCCCAGTTTCAATTTCTACTGTCAAACCACACTTCTCCCAGATCTGCTTAATTGCTAGCGCTTCACTATTAGATCCAGGCCCATCTGTTTGAGCGATCAATATTGCTGAATCTTCTTTGATAAAATCAAGTTCAAGATATTTGGCAATGTGCCTTGCAGCACGATTATCGATTAATTCTAGAATGCTTGGCTGCAGATAATTACTAATTGTGTCTTGAGCTGCTTCAATTGCATCTGAGATATTTTCTGCTACTGCACTAATAGTCCAAACGGGATTGTGATCTACTGGTCTGAGTTTTACGCGTGCTTCGGTAATGACGCCTAAAGTTCCCTCGCTACCAACAAAAAGTGATACTAGATCGTAACCGGTCACACCTTTTATGCTTTTGTGTCCTAGGGTCATAATCTCACCATTAGCAAGAACCACTGTTAACTCCAAGATAACTTCTCGAGTCCCACCGTATTTAACACACAATAAGCCACCAGCATTTGTTGCAATGTTTCCACCAATCGTTGACCAGGCTCTGCTGGCTGGATCAGGTGTGAACCATAAGTTTTGCTTTTTGGCCATTTCATTTAAATCGTTGTTAATCACACCTGCTTCAACTGATGCAAACCTATCTTTAACTGAAATTTCCAGAATTCGGTTCATTTTTTCAAGTGATAAAGAGATTTCTCCTGGGCCAGCAATTGCTCCGCCAGCCAGCCCACTGCCACCACCTCGAACTACAACAGGGGTATTGGTTGCGTTAGCAATTTTCAAAACTTGAGATACATCTGCGGTGCTTGTTACTTCAATTACACAAATTGGTAACCCAGAGCTAACTTTCCCAGATTTATCTGAGCGAGCTCTTTCTAAAACACTAGAGTCACACACAACTGCATTTCCTAATTTTTCTTGAAGAAGTGTCACGATTTGGTCATGTTCTAGTGCGACTGAGCTCATATCATCACTCTACCAATAAATGGTAAGTCAATCCAAGAAGATGTCATTTTGCTTTACTGACGTCAATTTATGAGCGCACTTTCTAACGCAGCACGGCCTGCTTCTAATCTTGCAACTGGAACCCGAAATGGTGAGCATGACACGTAATCAATTCCACATTTATGAAAGAAATGTATTGATTCTGGGTCTCCACCATGCTCCCCACATACACCTAGATGTAAGTCTGGGTTAGTTTTACGGCCACGTTCAATTGCAATTTGAATCAGTTCACCAACTCCCTCTGCATCTATTGTTTCAAAAGGTGAAATAGTAAGAATTCCCTTTTCTAAGTAGGGTGAGAAAAATTCTGCCTCTACATCATCCCTTGAAAAACCCCAAGTAGTTTGCGTTAGATCGTTGGTTCCAAAAGAAAAAAAGTCAGCAACTGTTGCGATCCGACTTGCAGTCAAAGCAGCTCTGGGTAACTCAATCATGGTTCCTATTGTTATAGGTAACTTAACTTGTTGTTTTGATTCCACCTCAGCAATAATTTGCTCTGCTTCAGATCTAATGATGCTTAGTTCCATGTATGAACCAACTAACGGCACCATAATCTCAACTTTTGGTTTCTTACCTGCAGCAATTTGGAGGGCCATCGCTTCAGTTATTGCTTTGACTTGTAAGTTGTAAAGTCCACGAATTATCAAACCTAGCCTGACTCCTCTCATGCCAAGCATTGGGTTAGTTTCATGTAAACGTTGAACCGCAGCTAATAGTTTGGAAAGATCCAAATTGACCTGTCCTCTTTCTTGAGTCAAGGCTGCTTTAACTTTTAAGTCTGCTAAATCTGGTAAAAATTCGTGTAATGGAGGATCAAGTAGACGTACAGTCACAGTTAGATCATCCATTTCATCAAAAATTTTCTGAAAATCAGACTGTTGCAGTGGGAGCAATTCTACTAAAGAAGCTTCTCTTTCTAAATCAGTTTCTGCTAAAACTAGACGCTCAATCACTAATCTTCTTTCACCTAAGAACATGTGCTCTGTTCTGCATAATCCAATACCTTGTGCCCCGAATTTTCGAGCAATTTTTGCATCATTAGGTGTATCAGCATTAGCTCTAACTTCTAATTGTCGGCGACTATCAGCATGTTTGAGAAGGCGGTCAACTGCAGTAACTAGTTCGACTTCGTCTGGTTTTAATGAAGTGGAAACTTGTTCAAGTCCTTGCTCAAGATACTTTACGATCACAGATGATTCAACTTTGATTTCACCAATATAAACTTCACCATTCGATCCATCAATTGAGATTATGTCGCCCTCTTTGATTGTGTGAATACCGCACTTAGCAAATTTGTTGTCAAGATTTACGTCAATGTCTTCCGCTCCACAGACTGCAGTTTTGCCCATGCCTCTGGCGACGACAGCTGCGTGAGATGTTTTACCTCCCCTGCTAGTAAGAATTCCTGCTGCTGCAATCATTCCCCCAAGATCATCAGGGTTTGTTTCTCTTCTAACCAGGATTACTTGCTCGCCTCTTTGTGCCCAATCTGCAGCAACTTTCGAATCAAACACTGCTTTGCCAACTGCTGCTCCAGGAGATGCTGCAATACCTTTTGTTATAGGCATTTTTTGGACACTTCTATCAAATTGAGGGAACATAAGTTGAACTAATTGCGCACCAGAGACTCTCAATAATGCCTCATCCATAGTAATCAGTTGCTCATCAACAAATTGCATAGCAATTCGGAACGCAGCTGCTGCAGTCCTTTTACCGACTCTCGTTTGTAAAATCCATAACTTTCCATTTTCAACAGTAAATTCTATGTCGCACAAATCGCGATAGTGGATTTCTAGTTTGTGCATGATAACAAGTAAATCACTAAAAATCTTTGGCTCTATTTCACTCATCTGCTGCAAAGTTAAGGTATTCCGAATTCCAGATACAACATCTTCACCTTGGGCATTTTTTAGGTAATCACCATAAACCCCTTTAGAGCCTGTGGCTGGATCTCTTGTAAAGCAGACACCTGTACCAGATGTTTCACCCATATTGCCAAACACCATCATGCCAACACTCACAGCAGTACCTAAATCATTTGGTATTCGTTCACGTCTTCGGTACATTTTGGCTCGCTCAGTATTCCATGATTTAAAAACTGAGATAATTGACATATCTAGTTGCATTCTTGGATGTTGTGGAAATTCTGTTTTGGCATTTTCTTTAATTATTTCTTTATATTTCTGTACTAATCTTTCAAGATCTTCTGCTTCTAATTGGAAGTCTTCTTCAACTTTTAGCTTCTGTTTAGTCTTCTCAAACTCGTCAGTGAATAATTCGCCATCGATATCTAATACAGTTTTTCCAAACATTTGAACCAACCGCCTGTAGGCATCCCAAGCAAATCTGTCATTGTTTGTAACTTTTCCTAACCCAATCACTGAATTATCATTTAATCCAACATTTAGGATTGTTTCCATCATGCCTGGCATAGAGAATTTTGCTCCGGAGCGAACACTCACTAAAAGTGGATTCTCAAAATCGCCTAAGACTTTTTCTGCCTGATCTTCTAACTTTCGAAGTGCCAAAGTTATTTGAAGCTCTAAATCAAGCGGGGTTTGACCTTTTTCTAAAAATTCTTTGCAAGCTTCAGTTGTGATCACGAAGCCTGGGGGCACAGAAAGTCCAAGGTTTGTCATTTCTGAAAGGTTGGCTCCTTTGCCACCTAACAAATCTTTTAAATCTTTGTTTCCCTCATCAAAGGAGTAAATGAACTTCATCTTACCTAAACCCTTTTCTAGGATAATGCCAAAACTTTACTAACTTGCAATCTCAGTCTAAAGTGAAAAAACTCATTTGCAATCATGTTAGCGTTTCCACTTTTTTAGATTCTGTACCAAGTGCAGCCGCTTTACGAATACCTTGCCCCATCCCTCGTATTAAATGGGGAAGGTCTTGGGTTGATGCCAAAAGTGGGGACTGAATATCTGAACTTACTTCGAAGGGAATGTCCTGGTTTTTAGTACATTCTCTTCTTCAAATTCCGTTGTGATTAATCTCTAATTGCAAATCGAATTAAATTTCCTTCATCAGTAGTCGCAATTAATGACCCTGAACTGTTTACTTCCAAGTCACGAATCCGTTGATTAACTTTTATCACTTTGGTATCAGTTACTTGAAGCTGGTTATCTAGTTTCATAAACACCAAGGAATTATCCTTCAAAGTACCTAGAACCACTGCTCCATTCCAGAAACCCCATCCCGATGTAGGCAATTGCACTAATTCAGTTGGTGCAATTGAAGGCACCCAATACTTCAGTGGAGGTATGTAATCTTGGTGTGTCCCAGTTTTAGTTGGCTTTACGTAATCGCCAGATCCGTATGGTTCACCATAGGTAACAAATGGCCAGCCATAGTCGCCGCCTTGTTTAATTAAATTCAACTCATCCCCACCTCTGGGGCCATGCTCTGCTGCCAAGAGATCTTTATCATTAAAAAGCAAAATTCCTTGAGCATTGCGGTGGCCTTGGGAAACTCTTTCTGTTTTCTTGGCCGTTAATTTAAAAATTGAACCAAGGTCTCCTCGCTTACTTCTGCTATTAATTGCTGAAAAGCCTAGATCACCAACAGTTACATAAACAGAACCTTTATCAATTACTTCAAATCTCCCCGAGGCATGTTGAACTGCAGAAATTGGCACACAAGGCTTTGAGATAAACCAAGTAGCATTCCTTTTTAAGGTCTGTAATGTTTTGTTAAATAGATATTGATCTACTACTACTTCAACGCAGCGCTTATTGGCACCAAGGCGTGGATACGAAATTACTAACTGTGCTTGTGTTGAATTCTCGCTCAGCACTGCTATATCAGTAATGGCAAACCTTGAATCAATAAGTCTTCTACTTACTGGAATTACACTGCCAACCCTGGTTAGCTTTTGAGTTTCACTGCTCCAAGTGAAAACTTCTCCCCCTGCTAAGCCACCCCCAAGCAGTAATGTTCCATCTCGCATTACTTCTAAGGCTGGCCCTCTACTACCACCACCTGTAGTAACTGCAGCAGCAACTGCGTTGCTGCTCATACTTAAATTCAATGAATCTTCAGCAGCAACAGCACTAATAAACCAGTTGTTCACCAGGAATAACGCAAGGGTAATTGTCAAAAATTTAATGCTATTTGGAGAGGACTGAAAGATATTTCGCCAGGGCATTTGGATACTAAATTAAGAAGTTATTGTTCGGCGAGCTCTAACTTGCAGCATGATTACTGCAAGTAAGGCTGACAGTGCACTTGCTGCTAAGACGCCAACTTTTGCTTCAACCAAGAGAGCATCAGCTGATCCAAAACTAAGTTCAGTAATTAATAATGAAACTGTGAATCCAATTCCAGCCAATAACCCGATTGCAAATACATCACTCCATCGCAATGTTGGATTCAAAGAAGCTCTAGTTAATTTAGTCACCAGATAGGTGGCACCAAATATTCCAACTGGCTTTCCAATTGCCAAAGCTAAGATAATTCCAATAGCTATATTGCTTGAAACTGTCTGACTAAAACCAATGCTTCTAAGATCAACACCTGCTGCTACAAATGCAAATAATGGAACCACAATTGCCACACTAATTGGCCTAATCTTGATCTCAGCACGCTCTGCAGGCGATAACGATTCGTTTACCTTTAGTTTGTTGCGGGTAAGCAGTGCAATCATTACTCCAGCTACTGTGGCATGAATTCCTGATTGATAAGTAGTCCACCAGATCACTAAACCCAACGGCACTAATAAGTACCAGTTAGTTATATTCAGTTTTTGTAGTAACGCATAAACAGCCAATAAACCAACTGTTAATAGCAGCATTTGTTGATTAATTGTGTCTGAATAAAACACTGCGATAATTGAAATGGCTCCAAGATCATCAACCACTGCCACAGTCAATAAAAACGCACGTAGTTCATATGGCAATGATCTGCCCGCAACCGCTAGAACCGCTAAAGCAAATGCGATATCGGTGGCGATTGGAATTGCCCAGCCAGCGAGTGCTTCAGAGTCGCCAGCCAGTAGTGAAACAAAAATGATTGCTGGAAATGTCATGCCAGCTATTGCTGCCACTATCGGTACTAGTGCCTGACTTGGTTTGGACAAAGAGCCATGCACAAATTCGTGTTTAAGTTCTAAGCCAGCGACTAAGAAAAAAATGGCAAGTAAGCCATCGGATACCCAATGTGCAACAGACATCTCTAAAGAGAGTGCACCTATTCCCACTTTGGTGTGAAGCACCTGCCAATACAGATCACCAAGCCCGGAATTTGCAACCACAATGGCCGCCAGTGCAGCAATTAGAAGTAGAGCTCCACCAAAAGTTTCATCCTTAACAGCACGAGCCAACCATCGCTGCTCCTTGGCAGTTATGTTCTCAAAAACAATTTCTGGTTGCTCGGTCATGTTTCTTTCTTATTTAATTCGAACGGTTAATGGTATTCCAAATACCTTGAGTATTGAGGCTTCTACAGCATCAAGATGCTTTTGATCCAGATTTGATTTGAGATCATGGCCGTCTGGAAACTTAGTGGCATCTGAAAAATCTAGAAGAAGCACATTGTCAACACAGCTTGCTAGCCTGGCATCAAAAAAAGCAATCCAAACGATGCGATTAGTGCTTTCTAAATCATCAAGCACATCATTCCAGCGTTGCTTGATCTCAATGAGTTCCATTCAGCTGCGCTTACTAGTACTTTGTGAAGTTACCAAATTCGCACGCGTTGCTGCTCGTCTAACCAAAGTTCATCTTCAGGTGTCACTCCAAACGCTTCATAAAATTCGCTTAAATTTCTCACAATCGCATTACATCTAAACTCTGGTGGTGAATGAGGATCAACAGCAACTCTGCGAGCAGCTTCTTCTGTTCGAGTTTTGGTGCGCCAAACCTGTGCCCACGCCAGAAATAATCTTTGATACCCCGTTAAATTGTCAATGACTGGAGGCACTTTCCCATTCAGTGATAATTCATATGCTTTATGTGCAATTGTTAAGCCGCCAAGATCGCCAATATTTTCGCCAACAGTTAGTTTTCCATTAACTTTTGAACCTGGAGCTTCTTGTGGTTCTAGTCCTTCATATTGTGCAATTAACATCTGAGTTCTCTTATCAAACTCAGTTCGATCAAAATCAGTCCACCAGTCTTTCAAGTTGCCATCACCATCATATTTTGAACCTTGATCATCAAAACCATGACCAATCTCATGACCAATTACGGCACCAATGGCTCCGTAGTTGGCAGCATCGTCTGCTTCTAAATCAAAAAATGGTGGTTGCAAAATAGCAGCTGGGAAAACGATCTCGTTCATACCTGGGTTGTAATAGGCATTCACAGTTTGTGGTGTCATAAACCACTCAGACCGATCAACTGGTTTACCCAATTTTTCCAATTCTTTAGCAGTTAAAAATGCTGTGGTTCGGCGCATATTTCCAACTAAATCATCATCTTTGATAACAAGGCCCGAATAATCTTTCCATTTATCTGGGTAACCAATTTTTGGTGTGAATTTGGCTAGTTTTTCGAGTGCTTTTTCTTTAGTTTCAGGACTCATCCAAGCTAGAGCCTTGATGTCAACTTCATATGCCTTGGTTAAATTCTCCACTAACTGCAGCATGCGAGCTTTTGCTTGTGGTGGAAAGTGCTTTGCAACGTAGAGCTTGCCTACTGCTTCACCAAGCGATCCTTCAACGACTCCAACGCCACGCTTCCATCTATCTCTAATTTGTGGTGTGCCAGAGAGGGTTGTTCCATAGAAGTTAAAGTTTTCAGTTACAAACTCTTCACTCAATAATGATGCTGAGCCATGCAAGATATTCCAACGAAGCCAAGCTTGCCAGGCTTGCACATCAAAATTACTTAACATCTCAGAAATACCAGTAACAAAACTTGGTTGCCTTACCACTAATTCCTTGAATCCAATTTCTGGAAAACCAAAAGCCTGCATCCAAGTGTTCCAGTTAATAGTTGGACCAAGATTTTTAAACTCTGAAAATGAAACTTTGTTGTATGTTGCCATTGCATCGCGATCTTTAACAACATCCCAGTGATAGCTAGCAATTTTAGTTTCTAACTCAAAAACTAATCTTGCTTGTTCTTTTGAGTCATTGAATTTTGCCAAACCAAACATCTTTTCTAAGTGGGCAAGATACGCGTCTCTGATTTTTTGATGCGACTCTTCTCGGTAGTAAGCCTCATCCGGCAACCCAATTCCACTTTGAGCAAAGTAAAGAATGTTTTGATTTGCATTTGAATAGTCGGTAGTAATCCAAAATCCAAACCAACCATCTAAACCACTCTTTTGTAGTTGTCCGACAACCCTAATAAAACTTTCTGCATCCACTACCTGATCGACTAAATCAAGTTCGGTTTGAATTGGGTTCATACCTAACTTTTCAATCAATTCTTCATTCATAAAAGACTTATATAAATCTCCAATTTGCTGAGCCTGTGCTTGGTCACCCTTCACATTGGCTGCCTCTTCAATGATCTTGCGAACATTCTCTTCCGATAGATCTCTCAAAACATGGAATGCCCCATGGATCGGACGATCAGATGGGATCACCGCAGAGTCGATCCAAGACCCATTCATATAACGGTAAAGGTCGTCTTGAGGTCTAACATTTTGGTTGATATGACTTAGGTCTAGTCCACTTTTCATCCCAGGCTCCTTCGGCTTAGTGCCCTGAAGATACTCACCTTTTTCATAGCGTGCCAAGTAGGGATTGCGCCACTAAGTTAAGAGTCTAAATCCACAGGACAGGCCTATCTTTATGAGTTTTGGCTATACAACGAGGGGCAGATCTTTCACAGATCGCCACATCGGACCCACCCAGCCAGATATTGACTTAATGCTGAACGCGCTTGGCTATCAAAATCTGGAAGAGTTATTAGAAGCTGTAGTGCCAGGTGTTATTAGGTGGCGATCTGATTTGGATCTGCCCCAAGCAGTCAGTGAATCTGAAGTTTTAATTCAGTTAAAGGATCTTGCTGCACAAAACACCATGACCAAAACTCTTATTGGCTTGGGCTACTACAACACTTTCACCCCAACAGTAATCTTGCGAAACATTCTAGAAAATCCATCTTGGTACACCGCCTATACGCCATATCAGCCTGAAATTTCTCAAGGAAGACTTGAAGCCTTAATCAATTTTCAAACAGTAGTAGAGGATTTAACTGGCTTACCTATTGCTAATGCCAGCATGCTTGATGAATCAACTGCTGCGGCTGAAGCTATGACCCTGGCAATGCGCAATACCAAATCAACCTCAAAGTCATTTGTAGTTGATCAGGACACTCATCCGCAAACTATTGCAGTTATTGAAACTAGAGCTAAGCCACTAGGAATTGATGTTGTTTTGGCTGATCTTTCAAAAGAGATTACTGTTAAAGAATATTTTGGTTTGTTAGTTTCTTATCCTGGATCATCTGGGAAAATCTTTAACCCAGCAAAGATTATTGAGTCTGCTCATAACGCTGGAGCCCTAGTAGCAGTTACTACCGACTTGTTAGCTTTAACCCTTATTACGCCACCGGGTGAGTTTGGTGCTGACATTGCTGTTGGTTCTGCGCAGCGCTTTGGAGTTTCTCTTGGATATGGCGGACCACATGCGGGTTTCATGGCAGTTAGAACTGGACTAGAGAGATCTTTACCAGGCAGATTAGTTGGAGTATCAATTGATGCTGCTGGAAATCCGGCTTATCGGTTAGCGTTGCAAACTAGGGAGCAGCACATTCGCCGTGAGCGAGCTACTTCAAATATTTGCACTGCTCAGGTTTTATTGGCTGTAATGGCCAGTATGTATGCGGTGTACCACGGGCCTGAGGGTCTTCGAGATATTGCTCAACGAGTGCACCAGCACGCAGTTTTGTTGTCTCTAGGTTTAAAGAAATTATCAGCAAAAATATTGCATGATAATTTCTTTGACACACTGAGAGTTGAAACCCCGAAAGCCATTGCATGGGTTGAGGCTGCCCGCCTTAAAGGAATTAACCTCTTGTTACTTGATACCAACACTGTTGGAATCTCTGTTGATGAAACAACTGATATTCAAACAATTAAAGATATTTGGGATGCACTAGTAAGTGGATCGAACTTAGACCCTGACCAGTTGTGGTTATCAGTAGAACCAGTAATTACAACTGATCTAACCCGAACAACTAAATACTTGCAGCATGAAGTTTTTAATCGCTACCACAATGAAACTGCAATGTTGAGATACATGAAGTCTTTATCTGATAAGGACTACGCCCTAGATCGGGGCATGATTCCGCTTGGCTCTTGCACAATGAAACTTAATGCTGCAACCGAGATGCAAGCTGTGACTTGGCCAGAATTTGCGAACTTACATCCCTTTGTTCCAATCAATCAAGCATCTGGAACTTTATCTCTCATTAAGGACCTAGAAAATTGGCTGGTTGAAATTACTGGTTATGACGCAGTTTCATTGCAACCCAATGCTGGCAGTCAGGGTGAATTTGCTGGGCTTCTTGCAATTAAGAGCTACCTAAACCACAAGGGTGAAACAAATAGAGATGTTTGTTTAATTCCATCTTCTGCGCATGGCACTAATGCCGCATCTGCTGTTATGGCAGGGATGAAAGTTGTTGTAGTTGGCTGTGATGAATTAGGAAATGTTGATATTGACGACTTAAAACTCAAAATTACTGAGAATCAAGATGCACTAGCTGCCTTAATGGTTACTTACCCATCAACTCATGGTGTATTTGAATCTGCTATCTCAGATATTTGTGCGATGGTGCATGATGCTGGTGGTCAAGTTTATGTAGACGGCGCTAACTTAAATGCTTTGGTTGGAGTTGCAAAACCAGGAAAATTTGGGGCAGATGTCAGTCACTTGAATTTACATAAAACTTTCTGTATTCCACATGGGGGCGGTGGCCCAGGGGTTGGACCTGTTGGAGTTAAAGCGCACCTTGCTCCGTTCTTGCCTAACCATCCAGTAATTTCGCAGGCTGGCCCAAGCACTGGGGTTGGACCAATTAGTGCAGCTCCTTTTGGTAGCGCTGGCATTCTGCCAATCTCTTGGTCTTACATAAAGATGATGGGTGCCCAAGGATTAGTTAGAGCCACATCAGTTGCCATTCTGTCAGCAAACTACATAGCTAAACGACTTGCTGCCCATTATCCAATTCTTTACACCGGACAAAATGATTTGATTGCACATGAATGCATCATTGATATTCGTGGAATCACAAAAGACACTGGGATAACTGTGGATGATATTGCTAAACGATTAATGGATTATGGTTTTCATGCTCCAACGATGTCCTTCCCAGTAGCTGGCACCATGATGATTGAGCCAACTGAAAGTGAAGACTTAAGAGAAATAAACAGATTTATTGACGCCATGATTGCTATCAGAAAAGAGATTGATCAAGTTGCTAGCCAAGTTTGGCCAGTTG
>Ga0315900_10002868_pt1 | contig 25698 bp, 25 predicted proteins | sample LakEriMetagenome_FD_203521 | JGI IMG/M metagenome (GOLD analysis project Ga0315900, IMG submission 203521) | Freshwater fungal communities from buoy surface, Lake Erie, Ohio, United States - Buoy 12 MA114 | ecosystem: Environmental > Aquatic > Freshwater > Lake > Lake biofilm | place: USA: Lake...
CTCTCCGCGCTCTACAGCGAGCCGCATGAGTTTTCGACTGTGGTCATCGATAGCGTCGACTGGCTCGAGCCGCTCGTGTGGGCCAAGGCCTGCCGCGATAACGGCTGGGGTTCGATCGAGGATGCGGGCTACGGCAAGGGCTATGTGGCCGCACTCGGGCTCTGGCGCCAGTACATCGAGGGCCTCAACGCCCTTCGGGACGATCGCGGCATGACGGTGGTGCAGATTGCGCACACCGATATTAAGCGCTTCGACAGTCCAGAGCACGATCCGTACGATCGTTATGTCATCAAGCTGCACAGCCGTGCGGCGGCACTGCTGCAAGAGCACTCGGACATCGTGCTCTTTGCGAACTACCGCATCTCCACCGTGAAGTCGGACGTCGGCTTCAACAAAAAAATCAGTCGTGCAGTGGGCTCTGGCGAGCGTGTGATTCACACCGCCGAGCGCCCCGCGTATCTCGCCAAAAACCGCTACGGCCTACCTGACACGCTGCCGCTCGAGTGGCAGGCGTTCGCAACGGCAATGCCGGTTGCGATTCAGTCGATGTTGCTTCCTTCGTAAGACCCCCGATTCATCAGCTCACACAGGAGTACATGCAATGGCATCCCTTGGACATACGTTTGACGCCTCAATGATCCAACCGAACAGCGTTTATGAAGTGCTGCCGCCCGGTCGGTATCTCTCGCAGATCGTACAAAGCGAGATGCGCCCGACCAAGGACGGTATGGGTCAGTACCTCTACCTCGAGGTCGAGATCCTGGAGGGGCAGTATCAGGGTCGAAAGCTTTTTGATCGATTAAACCTCGTTAACCAGAATGCCGAGACTGTTCAGATCGCGCAGCGCACGCTCTCCTCCATCTGCCGCGCTGTCGGCAAGATGCAGGTCACTAACTCCGAACAGCTGCATCTCATACCGCTCATCGTTGATGTGCGGGTACGTCCGCCGAAGGGCATGTACGGAGAGTCGAACTCCCTTCGGTACTTGCCGCGAAGCCCGGGGGCTGTGCCCGTCGCCCCTGTGGCTTCGGCGCCTGCGGTGGCAGCGCCTGCCTATCGACCGGTTGCACCCGCGGTGACGGCGGCGGCGAACGGCCTGCCCTGGAAGAAGCAGGGTTGAGGCGGTGCCGATGTCGGATCAGCCATGCCACGCACCGCAGATGACACCGCCCGCCACGGTTGAGGCGTGTCGGGAGCGTCTGGCTGCGCTCAAAGATGAGATCGTCTCGATTCGTATCCAGATCGCCACCAGCGACATTCGTCGGCAAGCCGATCGGCGATCACTTGATGCCTCCTGGTACCACCGCGCGAAGACCGCGTTGCGATTGAAGCAGCAGGAACTCGCGCTCGTGTCGGCCCAACTGGCTCGGTTGAACGGACGCTCGCCGGCTGTGCGCCGGGATCGCTTTAAGGATGCGCTCATCGAGGTGCTGCGCGCGGAGTGTGACGAGGATCGTTGGCAAAGCGCGCTAGTGCGCGCGCGAGCGCTGCACGAGCGGGAGGAGGAGATCCGTGGCTGAGCTTCCCATCGTGGTGAGCCCCACCCGCGAGGCGATCTTCGCCGCCTATGAGGCCGATCGCGATGATGGGTTTCGGGCACACCTGGGTGCTTCGCTCATTGGGAAAGATTGCGAGCGTGCGCTGTGGTACGACTTTCGTTGGGTCAGTCGCGCTCGTCATCCCGGGCGCTTACTGCGCCTCTTTGAGACGGGGCAGTTGGAAGAGGCGCGGCTCGTACAGAACCTACGCCGCATCGGCGCGACCGTGCTCGATGTGGATCCCGAGACGGGCCGTCAGTTTCGGGTGCAGGCACACGGGGGACACTTTGGTGGCTCGCTCGATGGCGTGGCGCTTGGGCTCCCCGAGGCGCCGAAGACGTGGCACGTGCTCGAGTTCAAGACCCACTCGGGGAAGAGCTTTACGGATCTGAGCGCCCGAAGAAGCGTGCGCGCGAGTAAGCCTCGGCATTTTGCGCAGATGCAGATCTACATGCATCTGACGGGTATTGCGCGCGCCCTGTACGTCGCGGTCTGCAAGGACACGGATGACCTTTATGTTGAACGGATCGAGGTCGATCGAGACTTTGCAGAAAAGCTACTCGAGAAAGCTCGTCGCATCATTGAGGCCGCTTCGCCGCCGCCCGGAGTGAGCGTCGATCCGTCGTGGTACCAGTGCCGCCTGTGCGATCACGCCGCGGTGTGTCACCCGGATGTCCCTGACGCACGCGCCGCGGAGATCCACTGTCGCACCTGCGTTCACGTCACTCCGATCGAGGACGGGTGGCGCTGCGAGCGGCACGATCGCGCACTGAGTCTGGCCGAGCAGCGCGCGGGGTGCGCACGGCATCTTTTTATTCCAGCGCTTGTTCCCGCCGAGCAGGTCGATGCCGGCGAGGACTGGATTGAGTACGCGTTCGCCAGCGGCGAGCGCTGGCGAGATCAAGGCATTGAGAAGTACCCAAGCACTGCAAACGTAACTGTATGAGGCGTCACGGCATGAGCATCACATTGCGTCCGTATCAAGGCGCTGCTATTCAGGGCATTTACAACTATTTTTACGATCACACTGGTAACCCCCTGATCGTGATCCCGACTGCAGGGGGCAAGTCGCTCGTGATGGCGAGCTTCGTTGAGGGGGTGCTCAAAGCTTATCCCGATCAACGAATACTCATCGTCACGCACGTCAAAGAGCTGATCGAGCAGAACCACGATGAGCTCAAGGGGCTCTGGCCCGAGGCGCCTGCGGGGATTTACTCGGCGGGGTTGAAGCAGCGCGATATTCACGCACGCATCCTCTTTGCCGGCATCCAATCGATTCATAAGCGCGTCTACGACGTGCAGCAGTGTGATTTGGTGTTGATCGATGAAGCGCATCTGATCCCGCGCGACTCCAACACGATGTACCGCCGATTCTTAGGCGAACTCAAGCGCTTGAACCCGATGATGAAGGTCATCGGCTTTACGGCCACGCCGTTTCGGCTCGACTCGGGTCTTTTGCACGAAGGGGAGGATGCGATCTTTACCGACATCGCCTATGAGGTGTCGGTGCGCGAGTTGATTGACCTTGGGTTTCTCGCGCCGCTCGTGTCTAAGCGCATGGTGACCACACTCGATGTGTCGGAGGTCGGTACGCGAGGCGGTGAGTTCATTGCCAAAGATCTCGAGGCAGCCGTCGATCAGGAGTTGATCACGGAGAGTGCGGTGAGCGAGATCGTGAGTTTTGGTGCCGAACGGCAAAGCTGGCTCGTCTTTTGCGCCGGTGTCGATCACGCGCATCACGTTCGCGATGCAATACGCAGGCGCGGTATCCGCTGCGAGACGATCGTGGGCGATACGCCAAGTGCTGAGCGCGAGGCGATCATCAAAGCCTTCAAGGCGGGTGAGATTCGCTGCCTTACCAATGCGAACGTACTGACCACCGGCTTCAATGCGCCAGGGGTCGATTTGATCGCCATGCTGAGGCCCACGAAGTCGGCGGGCCTCTATGTGCAGATCGTGGGGCGAGGCTGTCGACTCGCACCGGGCAAAGCGAACTGTCTCGTGCTCGACTTTGCTGGGAACATCGAACGTCATGGTCCTATCGATGCGGTGAAACCGCGACGCCCGCGCGAGAGCGAGGGCGGTGTGGCGCCGACCAAAACGTGCCCGGAGTGCCGAAGCATTCTGCCCGCAGCGGTCGGGCAGTGCCCCGACTGCGGACATGTGTTCAGTGCGCCCGAAGTGAAGATCAACGCGCAGGCGAGTGAACTCGATGTGCTCAGTAGCGGCGAGCCCGAGTGGATCCCCGTCACCGATGTGCACTATGCGCGCCATGAGAAGGCGGGTAAGCCGCCCTCGCTTCGTGTGGATTACTGGAGCGGTTTCACGCGACACAGCGAGTGGGTGTGCATCGAGCACCCGGGCTATGCGCGGCAAAAAGCGGTGAGCTGGTGGGCCAATCGCGCCCCGGGCGTGCCGGTGCCGCATCGCGTGGAGGAGGCGATCGCCGCGGTGCCGAAGCTTCGTACGCCCTCGGAGATCGCCGTACGTCCCGAAGGTCGCTACACCGCGGTGGTGGGAGCACGTTTTGCGTGATCTGCGCGATCTGTCGACGAGAGGCGCGCGGCTTTGGCTTCTCCCCAAGTCTCATTCGAGTGAAGGCGCCCACCGTGTTGCTGTGCTCGCGCCAGTGTCAGGACATCGTAGCGAGGTTAAAAGGCATGATCGATGCGAGTGAACACGAGCGCGCGGCGTTGACCGCGGCGGGTATCTCGGGCGGTGAGTATGTGGAGCGCACCGGGCGAACCGATCTCACGCTTTGGTCGGCAGAGGAGTGGTCGGTACTGATCGATGTGATCGTGACGGCGTATCAGGATCACCTGCGAGCGGCGCATGCCGATGATGTGCTGCGTTGAGTGTCGCGATGGCAGCGTGCAACTACATGGCGCAGCTCGGCGCAACGCTCGTCGATCGCGGCTATCCGATTTTGCCGATTCAGCCCAAGAGCAAGAAGCCGGGCGTGTATCGCTTGGGGCGCTGGGTCGATTATCCGAAGTGGAGTCGGCACTGTGAGCGCGACACGCGCGATAACGAGGTCGACATTTGGGGCGACTGGCCCGAGGCCGGGATCGGTATCGCGGCAGGGCGAGTGATCGGTATTGATATCGATATCACACACTCGGCGCATCTTGCGCACGAGATCGAGGCGCGTGCCAAAGAAATGCTGGGCGATACGCCAGCGGTGCGGATCGGCCGAGCGCCAAAGCGTCTTCTGGTCTATCGCGCCGTGCAGCCCTTTGCTGGGTTCAAATACCCACCGATCGAGGTGCTTGGGCTCGGGCAGCAGTTCATCGCTTACGGGATCCATCCCGAGACCGAGCAGCCCTATGACTGGCCGGTGAGTTCACTCGCGGATCTCACCCCCGATGAACTGCCGGCGGTGACGGAAGCGCAGGCGCGAGAGTTTGCTAAAGCGGCGTATGAACTTATCCCGCACGAGGCGCGCACCAAAACACTCGCCGTTCGCGCGGCGGTGCACACCTCCGCGGGCGCGACTCCCACGCCGGCCTCGACGCTACCTGATCAACGCGGCACCTATGCGGCGGTGGAGGAAGCGCTTCGGCATATACCGAACGCCGATGTGCACTACGACAGTTGGGTGCGGATCGGGATGGCGATCAAAGGGGCACTCGGCGATGAGGGTGGGCCACTCTTTGAGGCGTGGTCGGCGAGCTCGCAGAAGAATAACCCCGCCACGACCGCGCGAAGTTGGCGCAGTTTCGCGCCCACCCGGATCGGTGCGGGAACACTGTACAAGCTCGCCCTGGAGCAGGGCTGGCAACCTGCGCCCGACTTGCAGTTAAACGGTTCGATCGTGATGAACGGGCACCATCCGGCGCGCACCTTTCTCGAGACGCTTGATGCGCCCGAGCCCATTCGTCTTGAGAGCGGCGCGATCGCTGATCCGGTGCCACCGGCGAAGCCGCTCCCTGCAGGGTGGGCGGACGTCGGCGGCGTGATCGCCGAAATGATGGCGTTCATGGCGGCCACGGCCAAGCGCCCGCAGCCCGTGCTCGCTCTTGGGGCGAGCCTATGTGCCATCGGTGCATTGATGGGGCGCAAGTACCGCACCGAGAGCAATACGCGCTCAAACCTCTACGTCGTCGGGATCGCCGAGAGTGGTGCCGGGAAAAATCACAGTCGCGTCGTGATCAACGAACTCTTTCGGCGCGCGAATTTGCTGCAGTACGTAGGAGGCAACAAGATCGCCTCAGGATCGGGTCTCTTGACCGCGATTCAGCGGCAGCCGGCGATTCTGTTTCAGCTCGATGAGTTTGGGATGTTTCTCTCCGCGGCCGCCGATCGAAAGCGCTCGCCACGGTACGTGTGCGAAATCTTGGATTTGATGACCGAGCTCTATACGACGGCGGGTACAACCTACTTCGGCATCGAGTACGCGAGCACGCAGCACAACAATGCGCACAAGGCGATCCACCAGCCCTGTGCGTGCATCTACGGGACCACCACGCCGCTGCACTTCTGGCAGGCGCTGCAGGCGGCAAACGTCGCCGATGGATCGCTCGCTCGTTTTCTCATTATGCAAAGCGAGGATGACTTTCCGGACAGCAATGAGACCTTTGGCGTGATCGATCCTCCGCCCGCGCTCTTAGAGAAGCTGCTCTTGATTCATCAGGGCGGTGGCAAACTTGAGGGGAACCTTGCTGACGTTGGCGCGATCGAGGAGGTGATGGTCTCACCACGCGTCGTGCCGATGACGCGGGCGGCAAAGGCGGTTTTCCGACAGCTTGACCGAGAGCTCGTTGAGCAACTTCGAATCTCTCGTGGTACCGGTTACACATCCATCTTGGCGCGCATCGAGGAGAACGCGACCAAGCTTGCGCTCATCCGATCGGTCTCTCGCGACCCTGTTAACCCTGAGATTGGCAAGGCTGACGCCCTCTGGGGGATCACTCTAGCGCGTCATTGTGCCGAGTTAACCATCCGTGAAGCAGCTTCCAGAGTGTCTGAGAACCAGGTGGAGTCGCATCACAAGCGTGCGATGCAGATCCTCCGAGAGGCCGGTGAAGCGGGTATGACACGCAGTGACTTCACTCGTAAGACCCAGTTTATGGACCACAGACAGCGCGAAGGCGTGCTTCGAACGTTGATCGAAGCGCATCTCATTGAACAGGAGACTCGGCAGACGCGCGGGCGACCTACCCAATGGATCAAGGTGTTATGAGTGCTTTCTCAAAGATAACGTTGAAGCGAGACCCTTTCTTCAATATTTCAATACTTCAATCCTTCAATGCCTCCCCTAGAGAGAGACAAATACACCCCCTAGAAACCCGCAAAGAGAGGGAAGGATAGAGAAGAGGATCTATATTGAAATATTGAAGTATTGAAATATCTCTCTATAGCTCTCTTTTTTCGAATTCGCTTTGGCTCGATTCGACCCGAGTGAGATTCGAACTCGCATACGTACCCACACCCGTGGACGCGAGGGAGCGGCATCAGCCCTGACTCGGCTCGATCGCACGCTCCTCCAAGTCACCACCGATTATCGGAGACCGTATGCTGTCATCGATTTCTCTCAAAGACACCGCCCCTGAGTCCGAGCGTGTCCTACTCGCGCTCGATCTCGGTACACATACCGGCTGGGCGCTGCGCTCTGGCGATACGCTCATCACGAGCGGTACGGAGCACTTCCGCCCGCAACGCTTCGAGGGTGGCGGGATGCGCTACCTGCGTTTCAAACGCTGGTTGATCGAGATTAAGGCGGCTGCGGGCGGGATCGATGAGGTTTACTTCGAGGAGGTGCGCAGACACGTCGCGACCGACGCCGCGCACGTCTACGGCGGCTTCTTAGCGGTGCTTACGAGTTGGTGCGAGCACCACAGGATCGCGTACCAAGGCGTGCCGGTTGGCACGATCAAAAAATACGCAACCGGCAAAGGCAACGCTGACAAGGACGCCATGATCGAGGCGATGCGCGCGAGGGGCTTTGTGCCGGTCGATGACAACGAGGCCGATGCGCTTGCGTTGCTACAGTGGGCGATGTGCGCGGGTGACCCCGATGGCCGTTAAAAAGCCTTTGCCGCTGACGCCGGGGACCGTGGTGCCGCTCTCGGGGCAGCGACTCGCCGAGTGGCAGAGCGAGGTGGAGGCGGGCACGCAGTATCGTACGGAGCACTTTCGCTGCATCGACTCACTCGCGCTCTTGCTACGTCACGGCACGATCACGGTCGCGATGCACGAGGCAGGCGCTCGATTTCATCGCACTTTTGTTACCGCGCAGATGCACCCCAGCGGTGCACCACCGCTCGATCGCGCGCGATCAGGCGCTGCCTCGCGCGAAGGCCTCAGTGAGCGGGTGGTGATGGCGCGCCAAAGTCTTGATCGCGCACTCGATGCAGTGGGCGGGCTCAATAGCCCGGGTGGCTGTGCGCTTTGGCATGTCGTGGGGCTCGGCCGTAGCGTCAAGGAGTGGTCGGTGCGCGAGGGGTGGAACAACCGTCCGATCAATCCGCATGAGGCGAAAGGGATCGTGATTACGGCTTTGGGGGTACTCGCGCTGTATTACGGCTACCGCCGATGAGGGGCTTCCTCTATGTGTATCCCATGTGATACAGTCGCAGCGTGATTGAGGTCCGCCAAACCGATGAGTTCTCGCGATGGTTTGCGGATCTTCGTGACCGCACGGCCAAAGCCAGGATCGATGTACGGATTCGGCGCCTCTCGCTCGGTAATCCGGGTGATGTCAGAGCGGTCGGCGAGGGCGTGTCGGAGTTGCGGCTCGACTATGGCCCCGGTTATCGCGTGTACTTCGTGCAGCAAGGGGCTGTGCTGATTGTGCTGCTTGCAGGCGGCGACAAGTCGACTCAAGAGAAATCAAGAGAAAGACATTCGTCTGGCGAAGTTATTGGCGAAAGAGTTATAGGAACTGGATATGGGAAAAACCATCACCAAAATTTGGGATCCCGCCGAGCATTTGGTCACTGAGGCCGATATGGCGGCGTATCTTGAGGCGGCGCTGCAGGAAGGCGATTCAAAGTTAATTGCCGCAGCACTCGGTGACATCGCTCGCGCCAAGGGTATGACGCAGATTGCGCGGGAGACCGGGCTCGGACGAGAGAGCTTGTATAAGGCGCTCTCATCGGAGGGTAACGCAGAGTTTGCAACGATCATGAAAGTAATCTCAGCGCTCGGGCTGGAACTTCATGCAACCCCGTCCAATTGACGACGCGAGGCGCGAGGATGGCTGCCGATGGGACAACCTCTAAACGCTAGACGTCGTTGTGAGTAAAGCCGCCTCGCCCAAATCTGAGCGCATCACGGTGCGTATGAGCTCAGCAGTGAAGCAGTTGCTGAGAGAGGCTGCTCGCGTGTCGCATAGGAACATCGGCGAGTTTTTACTCGATGCTGGTCTTATCGCAGCCAATCAGGTGCTGGCTGATCGGAGGCGTTTCCGGCTCTCGGCCGAGCAATGGCGAGCGTTTCAAGCGGCGCTCGATCGGCCGGTGCGTAGTAAGCCGAAGCTGAGGACGCTGCTGACTGAGCCCGGACTTCTGGATTGATTGGTTGTGCGCACGTCGATCTGAAATGTCATTGGGTTGGTGATCCTAGAACGCCACCAACGTAGCGAGTGAATCGCACCGCGGTGTCAGGACAGTGAGCTCCTCAACGGTCGCATTGGCGCTGACTCCCATTGGCGGAAGATCTTTCTCAACTTAGGCACTAGAGGTGGTTCGATAGTCGTATTCCCGGGTCAAGAGCGAGCTCTATTGACACTGCAAGATGCGGCAGTGGGTTGCGGCATTCAAGCGGTGGGAAATGTCTAAAAAATCGTTTGACCCTTTTTATTTTTCATAGTTCGCTGGCGTTCAAGAGTTGTAATCTTGAGTCAAAGAAGACGCTTGACGCGTGTACATCGAAGGCATAGAGTTTTGTCATTCTGAATTACTACGCCCGCACGGCTCTGCCTGCGGGCGTTTTCATTGGTACTCAGTGTTCTTCACTTCTGAGTGCCATTTCAGTTACCGCGGGTCCTTCCTGTCGCCAAAACAATGCGGGGGGCGGGACCGCAGGATTTCGCTAGCGTCAGAGTGCGAACCAGGGTTCGCACCGGTTCGCACTCCTTTGATCCGTTCGATGCTGCAGCGCAGCTCTCGGTCCGCCCCGGGTCCATACCTCAGCCCGGGACAGACCGAGGTTATCTTTTGCAGGAGCGTTTCTCTGAATCCGATTCACCTCGAGTACCGCAAGGTCAACTCGCTCATCCCGTACGGGCGCAATCCGCGCACGCACTCGGATGCGCAGGTCGCCAAAATCGCCGCGAGTATCGTTGAGTACGGTTGGACCAATCCCATCTTGATCGATGGCGAGAACGGTATCGTGGCCGGTCACGGTCGCCTCGCGGCAGCACGGCAACTCGGGCTCACTGAGGTTCCGGTGATTGAGCTCTCGCATCTTTCGCCGACGCAAAAGCGCGCCTATGTCATAGCCGACAATCAACTCGCGCTTGAGGCTGGATGGAACGAGGAGCTGCTGGCGCTTGAGTTACAGGATCTTGAGGCCGAGGGCTTTGATCTCGCTCTGACCGGATTCGATGAGGAAGCGCTGGCTGAGTTGATGGCCGGCGATGAACTCGATCACAGTGGCGCCACGGACGATGATGCGGTGCCTGCGGTGGAAGAGATCGCGATTTCCCGACTTGGCGATGTGTGGCAGCTCGGATCGCATCGGTTGCTCTGTGGGGATGCGACCGACGCTATGAGCTACACGCAATTAATGGGTCAGAGCGTCGCGGATATGGTCTTTACCGATCCGCCCTACAACGTGAATTACGCGAATAGCGCCAAGGACAAGATGCGCGGCAAGGATCGCGCGATTTTGAACGACAACTTGGGGTTGGGATTTCGGGACTTTTTGCTGGCGGCGCTGAAGCCGATCATCGGACACTGTCGCGGTGGGATCTACGTCGCGATGTCCTCGAGCGAACTTGATGCGCTGCAGTCTGCTTTTCGCGAGGCGGGCGGGCATTGGTCGACGTTCATCATTTGGGCTAAGCACACCTTTACGCTCGGGCGCGCGGACTACCAGCGCCAGTACGAGCCGATTCTTTACGGCTGGCCGCAAGGCGCAGATCGCCACTGGTGCGGCGATCGTGATCAGAGCGATGTGTGGAATATCAAAAAGCCACAGAAGAACGATCTGCATCCGACCATGAAGCCGGTGGAGCTCGTCGAGCGAGCGATCCGCAATTCGAGTCGTCCTGGAAGCGTGATCCTCGATCCCTTCGGTGGATCCGGAACGACGCTGATCGCTGCTGAGAAGAGTGGGCGCAGTGCGCGTCTGATGGAGTTGGATCCGAAGTACGTCGATGTGATTGTCAGGCGTTGGCAGGCTTGGACTGGCCAGCAGGCCTCGCGCGCGAGCGATGGCGTCGCATTCGATCAGCTGGCATCTGCGTTGTCCCCAGCAGCTGAAACAGCTAACTAGCGGCACTTAAATGGCGGTCATTTATGGCAATCAAGTTGGGGTGATTTGGGTGTTAGAGGCCGAAATAGGGCCCACTAGCGGGGTTCCGGCAGGCTGCCAAGGCTAAAAGTCGTCTCATTTAGCTTGGTACGTGCGGCGAATCCGCGGCATAATCACCGCATGGCACGCGGTGATTATCGGTACCTTTGGCAGCAAAAGGGCTGGCCACAGTTTAAGTACGATCGGGAGCGATTGCTGCCGATGCTCGCTGCTGTCCATCGTGCGCAGGGGCAATTGCTCGGCCGGATGCAGACCTTGGGTCTTGCGGCTCGCGAGCAGGCGACGCTGCGTATCCTGATGGACGATGTCCTCAAGACGAGCGAGATCGAAGGGGAGCGGTTGAGTGCCGAATCCGTTCGATCGTCGCTCGCGCGACGACTCGGAGTCGAGATTGGCGCGCTTGCTCCGGCTGATCGACGAGTGGAAGGCGTCGTTGAGATGGTTCTCGATGCCACTCAGCGTTTCGCGCTGCCGCTCACGCTCGAGCGACTCTTTGGCTGGCATGCTTTGCTTTTTCCGACCGGTTACAGCGGGTTATCAAAGATTCGGGTCGGTCAATGGCGAGACGATGCACAGGGGCCGATGCAAGTGGTCTCGGGTCCGGAGCAGCGTCGGCAGGTGCACTTCGAAGCGCCGCCTGCCCAACAGGTCGAGGTCGAAATGCAGGACTTTCTGACCTGGTTCGAGATCGACCAGCGTGATGATCCGATCATCAAAGCCGGGCTCGCTCATCTTTGGTTCGTAACGGTACATCCCTTTGAGGATGGTAACGGACGCATTGCGCGTGCGATCTGTGATATGGCGCTCGCCCGTGCTGAGCGCTCATCGCAGCGCTTTTACAGTCTCGCAGCGCAGATCGAGCTTGAGCGATCAACTTACTACGATCGTCTGGAGTCGGCGCAGAAGGGCACACTGGATGTCACGCCGTGGCTTGAGTGGTTTTTAACTTGTATTGAGCGCGCCATATCGCGATCGGAAGCGACGCTGTCCGATGTGCTGCGTAAAGCCCGGTTTTGGCAGTACTGGGCGGGCGCTGCCATGAACGCAAGACAGGTGAAACTGATCAATAAAATGCTTGATGGCTTCGAGGGCAAGCTGACGAGTAGCAAATGGGCGGCAGTCGCCAAATGCTCGCAGGACACGGCGTTGCGTGACATCAGCGAGCTCTTGGAGCGCGGAGTTTTGCGTCGCTCCCAAGCCAGCGGTCGCAGTACGAGCTACGAGTTAACGCCACTTGAGTGACGCGCTCCGCGTTGAGAGCGTCGCGACGCTGGCGACTACCGGTCGGGCGCTGCTTGGACGATCGCGCAGTGGGCGACGAACGCATACAAGTACGGCAGATCCTGTGGCACATCGTGCGTTTCCTTTACGGCGCGCTTGATCCGCCACGACATCCACTCTTCGACGGTTAAATCGATCGCGCGCTCAAGCGCCTCGCCTTGCCCGAGACGTCCCTGCACGCCGTCGGCAAAGTGTCGACCGAACCGACTGTCAAGGAAAATGCGCACGGACTCGAGCGGTTGCTCGGTCACAGCGGCGATGCGGTGCATGGCAAGCGGCCATGCCGATCTCGCATCGGCTCCCATGGTGCCCCAAAAGCCCCACGCCTCGTTTTGGGTGGGCAGCGTCAAAGTATGGACATTGGTCACTGGAATCTCTCCGTCAAAGTGAGGGTTACTGCGGTGTCTGTACGTTCGCGCACCGAGTGCGAATTTTTGGCGGGTCGCTACATCACGCTTGGTGCGATACATCACAGAACTCGATAAACGCGCGCTTCGCCGGCTACCTTGTTCGAGGCAATCGTCAGGCCGAGTCGCTTTTTGAAAGTGCCGGCGAACGTGCCCCGTACGGTGTGGGGCTGCCAGCCTGTGGCTTCGCAGATTTGCGCCACCGTGGCCCCTTCTGGGCGACGAAGTAGCCGCAGCACTTCGGACTGTTTGCTGTCGGCGCGCCGTGTAGGCGCCTGTGGGGCTGTGGGGGCAAGCCGTTGCGCAGGTTTTGCCTTCGCACTGTGACTGCCGTCTTTTGGGGATCGCTTCGTGTTCGGTACTTTTTTGCTCATGGTCAAAGTCCTCGTGCGGGTGGATTGGTTAATCAACGCGCCGATGAACGCTTCGTTCGCGATCAATAGCAACTCGCTCTTACCGAGCCGAAACCTGCAGGAATTGATGGGCTAATGGGGATCTCAATTCGTGCTTACGGGCGCCATCGCGGCGTTTCGGATGCGGCGGTTCGTAAGGCAATTGCCGCAGGCCGAATCACCCCCGAGCCGGACGGCACGATTGATGTCGCCGAGGCTGATCGGCAGTGGGCCGAGAACACTGAAGCGCCGCGCGTTGGTACCCGTGCGCGGGCGGTGCAGGCACCTGCTCCGTCGAGCGAGCCAACAGCGAGCGATGTCAGCGCTCCGCTACCTGGCGGCGGCACATCGCTCCTGCAGGCGCGCACGGTGAACGAGGTGGTCAAGGCCCAAACCAATCGGGTTCGTTTGGCGCGTCTCAAAGGTGAGTTGGTCGATCGCGCTCAAGCGATGGCCCATGTATTCAAACTCGCGCGGACCGAGCGTGATGCGTGGCTCAACTGGCCCGCGCGAGTGTCGGCGCAGCTCGCCGCAAAGCTAGAGGTTGATCCGCACACGATGCACATCTCACTTGAGGCTGCGGTGCGCGAGCATTTGCAGGAACTTGGTGAGATGCGGACGCGCATCGATTGAGCACTTCGATGCTTTACGAGGGTGCGGCCGAAATTGAGCGCGCGTGGCGCGAGGGGCTGACGCCCGATCCACTGTTGACGGTATCGGAGTGGTCCGATCGACATCGAGTGCTTTCGAGCAAAGCCTCCGCGGAGCCCGGTCGGTGGCGCACGGGTCGAACACCGTATCTGAAGGCCATCATGGATTGCCTCTCACCGAGCTCGCCGATCGAGCGGGTGGTGTTCATGAAGGCGGCGCAGCTTGGGGCGACGGAGATGGGCTCAAACTGGATTGGCTATGTCATCCATCATGCGCCGGGTCCCATGATGGCGGTGTGGCCGACCGTCGAGATGGCCAAGCGCAACTCGAAGCAAAGAATTGATCCACTGATTGAGGAGTCGCCGGCGCTCCTTGAGCTGATCGCACCGGCGCGCTCGCGCGACTCGGGCAACACGATTCTTGCCAAGGAGTTTCGCGGTGGCGTGCTCGTCATGACAGGCGCCAACAGTGCCGTCGGTCTTCGCTCGATGCCGGTGCGATATCTCTTTTTGGACGAGGTCGATGGATATCCGCTCGATGTCGAGGGGGAGGGCGATGCGATCTCGCTCGCCGAGGCTAGAACGCGCACTTTCGCACGGCGGAAGATCTTTCTCGTTTCAACACCCACGATCTCGGGGGCGAGCGCCATCGAGCGCGAGTACGAAGCAAGCGATCAACGTCGCTACTTCGTGCCTTGCCCGCACTGCTCACATCGGCAGTGGCTTCGATTCGATCGACTGAGATGGGAGAAGGCCGAGCCCGAGACGGCCGCCTATCTTTGCGAGTCCTGCGATGAGCCGATCGCGGAGCATCACAAGACATGGATGCTTGAGCACGGTGAGTGGCGTGCGATGCAGCCGGAGCACGGGGCGCGAACGGCGGGATTTCATCTCTCCTCGCTCTATAGCCCGGTCGGCTGGCGCAGCTGGCGAGAGATCGCTCTCGCCTGGGAGGCTGCCGTGAGCAAGGAGACAGGTTCAGCATCGGCGATCAAGACGTTCAAGAACACCGAACTTGGCGAGACGTGGGTTGAGGAGGGCGAAGCGCCCGACTGGCAGCGGCTCCTTGAGCGGCGTGAGGACTACCCGATCGGATCATTGCCATTAGGCGCGCTCTTGCTCGTCGGTGCCGCCGATGTGCAGAAGGATCGGATCGAGGCGTCCATCTGGGCGTTCGGGCGCGGCAAAGAGTCCTGGCTTATCGAGCATCGGGTGCTGATGGGCGACACCGCACGAGATGCGGTGTGGGCGGCATTGTCGAAGATGCTCGCCGACAGATGGCGACATGTGTCGGGCGCTGAAGTGCCACTCGCACGCTTTGCGATCGATACCGGGTACGCGACACAAGAGAGCTACGCATTTGTACGCTCATCGCGCGATCCGCGAATCATGGCGATCAAGGGTGTTCCTCGTGGAGCCGCGCTGATCGGTACGCCGACCGCAGTGGATCTGACGGTAGCGGGCAAAAAACTTCGCCGCGGTATCAAGGTATACGCCGTCGCAGTCGGTATCGCGAAGCTCGAGCTCTACAACAACCTACGCAAGAGCCCCGAGGTCGCCGAGGACGGAGTGAGCGTGCGGTATCCGGGCGGGTACGTGCATCTACCGAAGGTCGACGCGGAGTACCTGCAGCAGCTGTGCGCAGAGCAGTTGATCACACGACGTAACCGCAACGGATTTCCGATTCGTGAGTGGCAAAAGATACGCGAGCGAAACGAAGCGCTTGATTGCTACGTGTACGCCCGAGCTGCCGCGAGTGCCGCGGGGCTCGATCGATTCGAGGAGCGGCACTGGAGAGAGCTCGAGCGACAGCTTGGGGTCGAAACCAAGCCATCAACTCCAAGCGAACCGCCTGCGAGCGAGGAGGCTCCTGTGATCAGGAATCCCGAGACACGCGGGCTATCGCGCCGCGTCATCAAGAGCCGCTGGTTAACCCGATAGGGGAGCGATGATTTACACCGTTACACATCTGGATGCCTTGAAACGCGCCCTTGCAAGCGGGGAGCGACGCGTGAGCTTTGGTGATAAGTCGATCGAGTATCGATCGGTCGATGAGCTGCAAGCGGCGATTCGCACTGTCGAGAGCGCGCTGGCGCGTGAGACGGGTACGCAGTCGGTGCGACAGATTCGAATCACGACGAACAAGGCGAGCTGATGAGTTGGTTTGCCAAACTACGGCGCGGTCTTTGGGGCGGCGTCACGCCGACCTATGACGGTGTGGGCAGCGGGCGACGCGCGGTGGCATGGCAGGTCGGCAACCCCAGCGCGATCGCCGCACTCGCGTACACGCAAAACGAGCTTCGCGCCAAGAGTCGCGATCTCGTTCGTCGTAATGCCTGGGCGGCATCGGGCGTGGAGGCGTTTGTCGCCAACGCGATCGGTACCGGCATCAAGCCGCAGTCGATGGTGAGCGACAACCGCGTACGCGAGTCGATCCATGCACTGTGGAGCGCGTGGTGTCATGACGCCGATGCCGCCGGAGTCACGGATTTTTACGGTCTACAAGCCCTCGCGTGTCGGGCCATGCTCGAAGGCGGCGAGGTACTCGTTCGCTTGCGCTACCGTCGGCGCGAGGATGGTTTGTCGGTGGGGCTGCAGCTGCAGCTTCTTGAACCGGAGCATCTGCCGCTCGCGATGAATCAGACGCTCGCCTCCGGAAATGTCATCCGCGCAGGCATCGAGTTCGATCGGCTCGGGCGACGCGTGGCCTATCACCTGTATCGCGCTCATCCGGAAGATGGTGCGCTCTCGCCGATGTCGGGCATCGGTGGCATCGAGACCGTGCGGGTGCCGGCAGCCGAGGTGATTCATCTCTTTCGCCCTGTGAGGCCCGGCCAGATTCGTGGCGAGCCGTGGCTCGCGCGTGCACTTGTGAAGCTCAACGAACTCGATCAATACGACGATGCCGAACTCGTGCGCAAAAAGACCGCTGCGATGTTCGCTGGGTTCATCACGCGTCTGTCGCCCGAGGACAACCTGATGGGTGAGGGCGCCCCGGATACGCACGGTGTCGCCTTGGCGGGTCTTGAGCCTGGGACGTTGCAGCTGCTTGAGCCTGGTGAAGATGTGAAGTTCAGCCAGCCGGCCGATGTCGGCGCGAGCTACGCCGAGTTTTTGCGTATGCAGTTTCGCGCGGTGGCAGCGGCGATGGGGATCACCTACGAGATGCTGACGGGCGATCTCACGCAGGTGAACTACTCTTCCATTCGCGCAGGGCTTCTCGAGTTTCGGCGTCGCTGCGAGGCGATTCAGCACGGCGTTATTGTTCATCAACTTTGCCGTCCAATTTGGCACGCATGGATGGCGCAAGCGGTAATCGAGGGCGGGCTGACGCTGCCGAGTTTTGCCTCGAGGCGAGCGCAGTACATCTCGGTCAAGTGGATCCCGCAAGGTTGGCAGTGGGTCGATCCCAAGAAGGAGTTCGACGCCATGCTCACGGCCATTCGTGCTGGGCTCCTCTCGCGCTCGGAGGCGATTTCGGCCTTTGGGTATGACGCCGAAGACATTGATCGGGAGATCGCGGCGGACAACGCGCGCGCCGATGCGTTGGGACTCATTTTCGATTCAGACCCGCGTCACGACCATGCGCGCGGGAGCGATGTAAGTACGGCCTCTGCGCCGTCCGTCTCCTCCGAGGATTTCTGATATGCCGCTCGTTCATCTGGCGTCCCGTCTCTACGGGACGCCGCTTCTGATTGCGCGCTCAAAACTCGATGTCATTTTATCTGTGCTCGGACCGCGAATCGGTCTTACGCACATCGAGGCGAGTGCGCCAACGATGGCACTTCGCGAAGCGCCGGAGCGTCGTCGCGGTGGGATCGCGATCATTCCGATCCACGGGACGCTCGTCCGCCGAGCAATGCCGGTGGAGGCTGCCTCGGGTCTGATCTCGTACGGTGAGATCGCCGACCGTCTCGATGAAGCACTCGCCGATCCGTCGATTGATGGCATTTTGCTCGATATCGACTCGCCGGGCGGTGAGGCCGGTGGAGTCTTTGAGCTCGCATCACGCATCCGAGCCGCAACCGCGATCAAACCGGTCTGGGCGCACGCGAATGATTCCGCGTACTCGGCAGCCTATGCCCTTGCGGCGGCCGCATCCCGACTGACGCTCTCCGAAACGGCCGGCGTCGGCTCGATCGGGGTGATCGCCTTGCATGTCGATCAATCGGTCAGAGATGCGAGGGATGGCCTCGCGTTTACAGCGATCTACGCAGGTCATCACAAAAACGACTTCTCACCGCACGCACCGCTCTCACCGCAAGCTGCTTCGTCCTTGCAGGCGGAGGTCGATCGGCTCTACGGAATGTTTGTCAGGCAAGTTGCGAGCTTTCGCGATCTGGACCCCGAAGCAGTGCAGGCGACCGAGGCGAGCTTGCTGTTTGGCGAGCAGGCGATCGGTGCCGGGCTCGCCGATGCGGTGCTGAGTATGGATCGCGTGCTCAGTGAGTTTTCGATGGCGCTTAAAGCAGGCGCTCGACTTGATGTCCCGATCGCACGCGTCGAGCGGCGAGGGGCACCCGTACGTGCCTCACCGAAGGTCCTGCAGGCCGATGCGTCTCTCTTGTCCCAACCACCCCTTTCATTGGAGAACCCCATGACCTCAAACGAGGTAATGATGATGCCGGAGATCCCGGCCGCTGAACCCCAGCCCGTGCGCGTGCCGGAAGATTCATCCGTTTCGGATGTATCGGCGCCATCGGCTGTCCTTACACCCCCAACCCCAAGCGCGACGGTGCAGGCCTTTGCTGAGCGCGGAGTCGATGCGCAGGCGATTGCCGAGCTTTGTCTGATCGCCGGCGCTTCACAGCGAACTGCGGAATTTCTCTCCGCGGGCCTTAGCGAGGCACAGGTGCGTCAGGCGCTACTTGAGGCGCGTGCCACGCAGCCTGAGATCAGCTCGCGCCTCAGCGCCGAGAGCGCAAGTTCGTTCCGAGCGGAGAGCAGTCCGGTCGTGGCGGCTGTGAAAAAGATGACTTCCAAGGAGTAACCCATGTCTGTCATTCAGGAATCTAAAAATCTCGGTGATCTTCTCAAGTACGAGGCACCGAATCTCTACTCGCGCGATCAGGTGGTTGTGGCGAGCGGCCAGAACCTCGCACTCGGTGCGGTGGTCGGTCGGGTCACGACGAGCGGCAAGATCAAGGTGCTAAGTCCCGCCGCCACCGACGGCACCGAGGTGGCGATCGGTGTACTCGCAGGCGATATCAACGCGAGTTCTAGCGATCGCGATGACGCCGTGCTCATCACTCGACACGCCTTGGTCGCAAGCCACGCGCTCGTGTGGCCCGCGAGCATTACTAATGCTCAAAAAACGACGGCCATCGCGCAGCTTGAAGCGCGCGGCGTGCTGATCCGAACCGCTGCTTGATCTAGGAGATCTCTCATGCAGAACCCGTTTAGTAATCCCGCCTTCTCAATGGCCTCACTGACCGCGGCCATCAACCTGCTACCTAACCGTTATGGTCGACTCGAAGAGCTCGCACTGATGCCGGAGAAACCGGTACGTCAGCGCCAGGTCATCGTCGAGGAAATGAACGGTGTACTTAATTTGCTCCCCACGCTTCCGCCGGGTGCGCCGGGAACCGTGGGTGTGCGCGGCAAGCGCACGTTGCGATCCTTTGTGATCCCGCATATCCCACACGATGATGTTGTTCTGCCTGAGGAAGTGCAGGGGATCCGCGCGTTTGGCTCAGAGACGGATACTGAAGCAGTCGCCGGCGTCATTGCTCGTCACTTGGACACGATGCGGAACAAGCACGCTATTACGCTCGAGCACCTGCGAATGGGCGCCCTCAAGGGAGTCATTCTTGATGCCGACGGATCGGTGCTCTACGACCTCTTCGATGAGTTCGACATTACGCCACAGTCCATCTCCTTTGATCTGGCCAACGCCAGTACCAATGTCAAAGCGAAGTGCCTCACGGTACTGGCGGCAATCGAGGACAATCTGAAGGGCGAGTTCATGACCGGGGTGCACTGTTTGTGCTCGCCCGAGTTCTTCAGTGCACTCACGGGACACGCGAAGGTTGAGAAAGCCTTCGAGAACTGGCAGCAGGGTGCAATCCTCATCAACGACGTCCGACGTGGGTTCACCTACGCGGGTATCACCTTTGAGGAGTACCGGGGTCAAGCGACCGACCCCAGCGGGACTACGCGCCGATTCATCGCCGCCGGCGAAGCGCATGCGTTCCCGCGCGGTACGGTGGATACCTTTGCGACGTACTTTGCGCCCGCCGACTTCAACGAAACGGTGAACACGGTGGGTCAGACGCTCTATGCGAAGCAGGAGCCGCGCAAGTTTGATCGCGGCACTGATCTGCATACGCAATCGAATCCATTGCCGATGTGTCACCGGCCCGGTGTGCTCGTGAAGCTCACGACGGCCTAATGGGCTTGATCGAGCGCTTATACGAGGCGGCGGATCGGTCGGGGCTCCTCACGACGGTCGAAATCGCCGGGCAGTGGGTTGCGGTCGACTTCTCGGCGGCCGACGAAACCGTGCTAGAGGGTTTGGTGCGGGGGGCGGATTACTCGATCCGCTACCCCGCGTCCGCGTTGCCGCAGCTTGCGGTCGGCGATGCACTCGTGATTGCGGGTCTCAACTATACGGTGCGCGATATCCGCGCTATCGGCGATGGCGGTGAGCATCGTGCGGATTTGAGTCGCGCGTAGGACGCTCGCGATGAACTCCATTCGCGAACAAATCCTCCAGGCAACGGAGACTCGGGTGCGCACGGTCATCGCGCCCGTGCCGCTACACCGGCACCCCACCGTGCCGGTTGATCGGGAAGGGAGCCCTGCGGTCGTACTCATCGCGGAGGGGGATGCGATCAGCAGCTACGCCAATGGACGCGTTGATCGAGCACTCACCGTTCGATGTGTGGCCCTCGCGCGTGGTGCTAACGCCTTTGATACGACCGACCAACTCATCGTGGCGGTTCACGGCGCCCTCATGACCGAGGCCAATCTCAACGCGCTCGTGCTGGCTGTACGCGAGATCGACTGCGAGTGGGAGTCCGAGGACATTGATGCCGGCGTGGTCGCGATACCCGCGCGCTACGAGATCCGATACCGCACTCATGCTCACGATCTGACTCTCGCCGGCTAGCACCGGCTCATCGTTCAACTCTGAAGGAGATTCACCATGGCTTATTTTTCGGGACAGGGACGCGTCTACATTGGCGCCCGCGACACGAGCGGCATGCCGCAGGGGCTCACCTATGTCGGCAACGTGCCGGAGCTCAAGGTATCGCTGTCGGTAGAGACGCTTGAGCACCAAGAGTCCACGAGCGGGCAGCGGTTGACCGATCTACAACTGATTAAGACCAAAAAGGGCGAGTTCGCCTGCACGCTCGAGGAGTTGATGGCCTCGAACTTGAGTCTCGCGCTCTACGGTACGACGGTGTCGCAAACGAGCGGTACGGTGACCGCGGAGGCGCTACCGAATCCGATCACCTTGGCGAGTCTTTACATTCTCGCTAAGCAGAATGTTTCCTCTGTCGTCGTCAAAGACTCGACTACCGGCACCGCCAAGACGCTGCCTGCGGCGCAATACACCCTCAACGCTAAGCACGGATCCATTGCGATCAATGACAAGACGACTAGCGGACCTTACGTTGAGCCCTTCAAAGTCGATTACTCCTACGGAGCGGCACAAAGCACGAGCATGTTCACGCAGCCGTTGCCCGAGCGGTGGGTTCGGTTTGAGGGGCTCAACACTGCTGATGGTAATCGCGAGGTGGTGATTGACCTCTATCGGGTTGCGATTAATCCGGCCAAGGAGCTCTCGATGATTACCGAGGAGCTGTTGAAGTTCGAGTTATCCGGTCAAGTGCTCGCCGATACCTTGAAATCCGCTACAGGAGATCTTGGGCAGTTCGGTCGGATCGTATTGCTGTAAGACGATCGTATGAGCACGAGAGACCTTGAGACGATCTTCCCGCAGGGGCAAATACTCGACATCGGCGGGCAGCGGATAGAGATCCGACCGCTGGTTCTCGGAGAGCTTCCGGCGATGATGCGGGCGATTCGCCCCTTCGCTAGCGAGCTCTCTGCGGAGCCTGACTGGCTTGCTTTACTCGCAGAGCACGGCGAGGCACTCCTTAGGGCATTGGCAATCGCCAGTCATCGTTCCGATGACTGGGTGGCCTCTCTCGAGCTCGACGATGCCATTACGCTAGGGGCCGCTGTCTTTGAGGTAAATGCCGATTTTTTCGTGCACCGGGTCGCCCCGAAAGTCGGCGATCTGGCGCAGCAGATCGGCCAGCGACTCAGCAGTGGTTCGATGCCATCGCCCGGCTAATTCGTGCCGGGCATCGGCTTGAGGACATCCGCACCTACACGCTCGGGCAAGTGAACGGCTTTCTCGCAGCAGACCGCCGACTCCAGTTCGAGCGCTTATCGATGCAACTCACGTTAGGGAGCGCAGCAGCGCAAGGCAGCACCGAGAGTATTCGTCGACTACGCGCAGACCTTGATCGGGAGGCAGATCGTGAAGATTGATCTCGTATCACAAGGGCTACTCGATCAGCGCCGATTCGATACCTGGCGACGCGACACGCAGCAGGTTATGCGTAAAGCGACTGCGCGCGCGATGCGCGAGAGCGGTCAGCAGATTGCGAGCGAGGTTCGCGTCGATATGGCGAGCAGCTTTCGCTCTGCGAGCCCCGCGTTTTTGCGCTCCATGCGAAGCAAGGTGTTTGATCTCAAGCCTAACCAGTTTCCGGCGCTCTATATCGGATCAAAGATCCCGTGGCTTGGGATTCATATGCAAGGCGGCACGATACGGGGCCGAATGCTGATCCCGCTATTGCCCGAGGGTCAGAGAGTGGGGCGAAAGGCGTTTGCGCGGATCGTGAACGCGCTGATGCGGTCGGGAAACGCGTGGTTTATTGAAAAGAATGGCCAGCGAATTCTCATGGCGGAGAATCTGGCGGAGAACGCAGCGCCCCTTGCCCGTTTTCGACGTGCCGAGCGAGTGCGTAGCGGCCTTAAAAGACTACCGCGAACGCGAGAGATTCCAATTGCCGTTCTCGTGCGATCCGTGACGCTTAAGCGACGATTCGATCTGCTTCGCGTGGTACGCAGCGCTCTGCCGCGCCTCTCGTCGGCGCTTTCCCGAGCGCTACGGGCGATCTGACCGATGGCGAATAATCGCGCGCAAATACTGATCACGGCAGTTGATGAGACGCGCCGAGCGTTTCAGTCGATCAATGGCAGTTTGAGCCAGTTGCGCGATCAGGCGGGACAGGTGAGCTCGGTGCTCACGCGAATAGGTGCGGCGGTCGGTGTGGGGCTCGGTGCGCGCGAGCTCATCACGATTGCCGATCAGTACAAGAACCTCCAGTCACGCCTTCGGCTCGCGGTGACTTCGCAAGCTGAGTTCAACCTCGCGCAGAACGAACTCTTTCAAATTGCACAGCGCAATCGCGCTCCGCTTGCCGAGACCGTCACGCTTTACGCACGCCTAGCCCCTTCAGTACAAGCGCTCGGGCGGTCGCAGGCGGAGGTGCTTGCGGCTACGGACGCCATCGGACAGGCGGTCGCACTCTCGGGGGCGTCGGCCGAGGCCGCCTCGGCTGCACTGGTGCAGCTCGGACAGGCTTTTGCTTCGGGGCAACTGCGCGGCGAGGAGTTCAACTCGGTCATCGAGCAGACACCGCGCCTTGCGCAAGCGATTGCCGATGGCATGGGCGTTCCACTCGGATCGCTTCGTGCGCTCGCTAAAGAGGGCAAAGTCACTTCGCAAGCGGTCTTGGATGCATTGCTGACGCAGCGGGAGCGACTGGCAGCCGAGTACGGGAGCCTTCCCGATACCGTCTCCGGAGCGATCACTCGGTTAAAGAACGCGTTCCAGCGCGCACTTGGAGAACAAGATTCGGGATTGGGGGTGACCTCGGGACTCGCGCAGGCGATTCAGTTGATCGCTGCCCGACTTGATGTGCTGATCAACCTCGCGGGTATCGCCCTCGTGGCCGCGTTTGGTCGAATGGTCAGTGCGTTTTTTGCCAGTATCGCCGCGACGCGTGCCGAGACGGTGGCGCGGATTGCCAACCTGCGTGTCCTTGAGGCGGAAGCCATCGCTCGTGCGGCACTCGCGCAGGCCGCTCTCACTCAGGCTCAAGCCCAAGGGGTAGCAACGGCGACGCTCGCCGCCGATCTCGCGCGCGCTCAGGCGCAGGCGAGTGCGGCAAGCGTGGCGCTCGCCAGTGCAACAGCTGCCTCAAGCCTATTCGGCCGAGTCGTCGGGGCTTTGCGTTCGATCCTTGCGCTCTTGGGCGGTCCCGTCGGCCTGTTGGTCACCGGGGTGACGCTGCTTGCAGCGGCGATTTACTCAGCCCGTGACGCGGTAGTGGAGTTTGGGGGTCGGACGGCCTCACTTCGGCAGATTGCGCGAGCGACATGGGATCTCGCCCTGGAGAAGTTGCGGGATTTTGGCGCAGCGCTCACCGATCTCGTCGGCTTAAGTGGCATCTCATGGTCGGGTATTCGCGACTCGGCGGTAACCGCGCTCGAGTTTATTGGGAGCGCGTTTCGCACACTCATCAACACCGCGCTGGGTGTGTTCACAGCGATCGGCCAGACGGCGAGTATTGCCGCAGCGTTTCTCACGGAGCGGTTTGGTAACGCTTTCGCCGATATCCGATCGTTCGCGCGCGCGCTTAATGAAGATCTCGCTCGCGTATTCGCTGGCGATTTCTCCATGACAGCGCTTGAGGGCTCGCTTGGACGAAGTGCGAGTCGGTTACGTGAGATCGGAGGCGATCTCGCGGCAGCTGTCCGCGAGTCGTTTGCCCGTGATTACGTCGGTGAAGCCGCTGCGGCGATCGCGCGGCGCATCCGACCAGACGCTGCGTCCACTGCGCTTTTTGGGCAGACACAGCGAGGTTCAGATCGCACTACCGCCGAAACCAGCGCGACAGCGAGAGCGACTCTCGAGCAGGCGCGGGCGGATGCACAGTTCAAGATTCTGAAAGACGCGCTCGATCGTCAGACCCGCGCGATTGACCAAGCGCTTGAGGATCGACTGATATCGCTCGCGGAGTATTACGCGGCAAAGACTCAGCTTGAACAGACGGAGATCGACGCTGAGATCGCTCGCAATCAGCGCGCACTTGATGCGCAGCAAAGAAGCGTAGATCTCGGTAAAGACGACGCCGCAAAACTTAAAGCGCAAGGCGAGATCGCCAAGCTCGAAGCCGAGCTCATCGTGTTGAACACGCGTCGCGCCGATGTCGAGGTGCGTAATGCACGTCGCGCTGCCGATGCCGAACGGGATCTGCGCGACGAGCTTGCCAAGGTGCGTGCGGAATTACTGGATCTGACGGGGGTGTCCTCGAGTGCCGATCGTCGAGGGGCGATCGTGCGCCAGTACGAGCCGTTGCTCGCACGTCTTCGCGCCGAAGATGATACCGAGGGCGTCACTACCGTCGGGCGGCTGATTGATGTTAAGGCGGCAAGTGCAGATCTTGCTGCATACGAGGAGCAATTCAATCTCGCGCTCTCGCGCATGCGTACGAATGAACAGTCAATCAATGTGCAGCGTGAGACCGGTCTCTTAACCGAAGCGCAAGCGCGCACGGCAATTCTTGCATTGCATCGCGAGACGGCGATCGCGTTAGAGGCAATCCTTCCTCAACTCGAGGCCGCTGCGATGGCGATCGGACCGGAGGCGGTCGCCCGCGTGCAGGCGTGGCGTAATGAGATTGCGCAGGTCAAGGTCGTCGTGGATGACGTTGCGCTCGCGATTGATGGCGCCGTTCGTGATGGATTTGCGCAACTCTTTGAAGACATCGGGCGAGGAGCGAAGTCCGCCAAGGAAGCATTTGGCGATTTCGCCCGATCGGTGCTCCAAGCGATAAATCGGATTGCCTCGCAAAAGCTTGCCGAATCGCTCTTTGCGCGGCTCTTTGGTAGTCCCACAGGCGGGGGTGGGGGCGGATTAGGG
>Ga0315900_10002869_pt1 | contig 25694 bp, 27 predicted proteins | sample LakEriMetagenome_FD_203521 | JGI IMG/M metagenome (GOLD analysis project Ga0315900, IMG submission 203521) | Freshwater fungal communities from buoy surface, Lake Erie, Ohio, United States - Buoy 12 MA114 | ecosystem: Environmental > Aquatic > Freshwater > Lake > Lake biofilm | place: USA: Lake...
GGAAGCCGGAACATGTCTGGTTTGTGGCAGGTGTCTGGTTCGGGTGTGTTGTCGGCCTATGGCTGGGGATCGTCGGGTTTGGGATGGTGTTCTCATGACCACTGATGACCGTTTGCTGGCTGCTCTGATCCTCACGTCGTGGGGTACCGCATTCCTACTGATCTCGATGAGGTGGCTGTAATGAACTGTGTTGAGATTGAACTGATGGTGGACAGGCTCTGCTCGTTCTGGCCACAATCCAACATTGCCCGGAACACGGTGAAGTCCGGCTGGTCATGGAGTGAAGTGCTGATGGAAACACCATTGGAATGTCGCACCGAAATGCTGACCAAATGCAAGTCAATGAAACAGTTTCCCACCCTGTTTGACATTGAACGGATCGCCAAAGAAGTGATGGGGAAGGACACGTCGCTGGCAAAGGCGAAGTGTTTGACCTGCAACAACAACGGCTGGGTCTACACGCAGGCGACGATTGACGCGCTGGATGCTGGTGAGGTTCTGGTTGTGAACCGTGAAGTCATCCAATGCCCGAAGTGTGGGGTGAAATGACGAGCCGTGACGACATCGTGGAATGGCTTGACGACAAGGAAGGCTTAGAGCCCATCCTTCTGTGGGACGGGTTGGAGGAAGCGTTTGTTGGTGTTGTCACCGACTTCCACCGCCAATCTGTTGCCTGCTACGACTACGACAAGATTGTCGATCTGCTTATGTCCCGTGACGGGATGGAATGGCACGATGCCGTCGAACACGTCGACTTCAATATTGCGGGCGGCTACCTCGGTGAGCAGACACCACTGATCCTGACCCGCTACCGATAACTACCGCTACCGCTACCGCTACCACTACCACTACCACTACCGATGCCTGACCCCACCCTGTTTGACTACCCTGACCCGCTCGGCCCTACCGACACCCCGCTCGTATCGTGGCCTGACGTGCTGCTCGCGCTCATCATCAACCGGTGGGCACGCGAGTCTGACGACACCGGGACGTGACACCGGCCGCCGAAACTGTAATGAAACTGTAACGTCGAAAAGGTTGACAACCGCCGCCGAACACCCCATACTCTGACTGTCGCAACCGTTGGGGTTGCGCACGACGAAAGGTATGGCAATGGACGGTAAAGGTATTGACGTGGTGCGCACGCGCCGCGTCTACAAGTTCGACGAACTTGACGCTCGTGGCCGACGCGAAGCGTTGGAGACTGTCGCCAAGTGGCTCGCTGACACGTTGGATCCCGACATCCTTGACGAGGGTATTCGACAGATCGTTGGCGAACTGCTCTCACCGGGAGTGGACGACGAGTATCACGTCGGACTGCTCGCAGATATCACTGTCCGGTGGAGCCTTTCCTACTGTCAGGGCGATGGCGTCGCACTGTCGGGACGGTTGGAGCGGGAACCTTTCAGCAGTCTGACGTGGCCCGACGGAGTGACGAGCGTAACGTTCAGACACTCCGGGCGTTACACACACGAACAGTCCTTTGACATCACCTATCACGTTGCGAACGAGGGTTGGTCGGACTGGGATTATGCCACGTCGACCGGCACCAGCGTGGCGTTCTGTATTGACTTCCCACAAGCGGACTATTCCGACCCTGACACGCGCGCCGAGTTCCGCCGTCAGTGCGAAGTGTTTGACACGCAGATCCGACACTTGTGCCGCGCCGCAACTGACAAGGCTTACGCGTGGATGGACTCACAGTCTGACGAGTCGGCTGCCGAGGCTTACCTACGGGAGACACACGAGCCTTATCAGTTTGACGCCAACGGATACCGTGAGCCTTACTACTGGTGGTCTGACACTCCGAACCCGACCGACGAGGATGGCCCCCGTTGATCCGGCCGAACGAAATCATCGTGGATGGCGCTACCGTGACGTTCACAACGTCGTCGTGGGCACCCGGAACTACGTCGATTCACGTCCCCGACTGGCAGTGGCCCGTCGGATATGTCAAACTAATGCCGGATGCCCGGTGGCACGGTACGGCGATCGTCGGCAACGACGTGCGGCACTCGCCATTCACCACCGACAAGTTCTGGCAGGCGGCCCGCTTGCTGGCAGAAACCCATTACAACAACAGAAAGGTACAGCAATGAACAACTACAACGGCGACCACTATTTCGTGGTTGTTGCAACGTGGGACGACGCGGCACAGCGCTACGCGTTCCGAATCGACGACGACACACTCATCGCAAGGTTCCCCGAGGGTTCCCTCTGGAACGGCGACGAATGGGTTGAGCACGAACCGGCGAACGTTGATCCGACCGACTGGAATCTGTCGTTGGATCTTGCGAACACGTTGGACACCTACAACCTTCGGGCGGGTGAATAATGGACACCACCATCAACTACTACGGGATGGGACACGACGCTGGCACCAACACTGGCGCTTGCGTCATCGACTCTGGCCGTTGGACGTCCCGCGAAACGTTGGACACGTGCCACAACATCATCGTCGGATACAACGACGGCGACCCAACCGTAATGGATCAGTGTCCCGCACCACTGTCCGGCGAATGGGCGGGCGAATCCATCCCCGAAGTGTTTGATCTTGCGCCCGGCGAAGAATGGCCGGACGAGGATGCGCTCGCGGACTACGAATCCGGGTTCACTGACGGATGGTGGAACACCGTACTCGGCGACTGCTGGCGCGAAATCGTCGCCCACGTCACGATCACCCGCGAATCGACCGGCTGGCTCAACGTGTCCGGCATCGTGTCGGATGGCGGCCCCGCGTGGCTGGAAACGTTGACCATCCTGCCATCCCGCGAGCACAGCGACGACGTGTCGCTCGCACAGTCGTGGCACGCCTACATCGTCGAACAGAAGTATTGGCCGACGATCTAGCACCAAGTTTGCGGGCCCGCTGGTACCCCCTGCTGGCGGGCCCGCTACCACTACCACCACCTAAACGTCACTGGCACTACCGCTACCACTACCTTCCAGTGGTCGGCGCGTCCGCTACCGATCCCTGCCAGTGGTCGGCGCGTCGCACGCCCGCACCCGTCGATCCCGGCCGCGCACCCGTGCCAGATTCGTACCGCGCTCGCACCCGTGGCAGTGACATCATCCGCGCAACCCGCCGCACAAAATGTCACAACACTGTAACGTCGCAAAGGTTGACTAAGCCCGCGCCATACCCCATACTCAATACAGCGCGCCGCACCCGTGGCGCCATTGACGAAAGGGTAGAACAGTGACCAGCACCGAAACCCACACCGAAGCCGAACGGTACGCCCGTTCGATTGCGGCCGAGTTGCGCACGTGGCACAATGCCGCGTGCGATGACAATGACGCACTCAACGAGATACGCGACGAGCGCCCCGTCGAAGAACAGGACAACCCGCCGCACGTCCTCGACTACTTGGACGCCGTAGCGCTCGCCGTCGAAGTGTGGCGCAAAGATGAAGACAGGGACGCCGTACGCGTCGAAATCACCCGCACCTACGGCGGCCCGGGTTGCCGTATCGAATGGGACAGCCTTTACAGGCCGCACTATTTCACCGTGATCGCCTATGTAGCAGGCGAACCCGAGGCCCGCGTTGACGTATTCGCGCAACAGTTCGGCAACCAGATGACCGAGGTCTACGAATGAACGCCGCCGACGTTCTGACACTCGCGGCCGGTATCCCCGCCGTACTCATCCTTGCCCGCCGCGCCCGCCGATCGCGGCTCGCACGAATCACGGACGAGCAGCAGCGCGCTCGCAACCTTGCAAAATGGCAGCGAATCGACGCCCGCCACAACAAGCAAAACGAGCGCACCGCCGCCCGAATGGTACGCCGCGCCGAAAGAATCACAGCCGCACGCCAACACTACGGACGCCGAACCCGCTAGCCCGGTCGCGCACGAGGGACAGCCCCCGCCCCGATCGCGTCGGGACGTGCGCACGATCCGCCCAACACCGGACGGACACAACAAGAAAGGTACTGCCATAGACACCAACCCAACCGAGGACGCCACACCCGTGGCGATCCCAACCGACCTAACGTGCGCGATCGCACGCCTAGACCAGTGGCACGCGGCGATCGTCGCCGCCGCCGCACACGCGAGCACCGAGGCCAGCAAACCCCAACTCGCCGGTATCAGGTTCGACGCCACGCCGGACGGGTTCCAAATGATGAGCACGGACTCATTCGGACTCGCCCGCGTTGACGTGCCAACAACCCACCCCGCGACGATCGCCGCAACGATCCCAGCGAAGGAACTCGCCGCCGCGATCGCCGCCGCAATGAAAACCCACGGCCGCAAGACCGCGCCCGACGTGACCGGAACACTCATCGCGACCGCCGACGCGTGGACATTCCGCACCGACGCGACCAGCACCAGCGGCCGCGCGATCGCGCACGAGTTCCCCAACGTCACCACCTTCACGGCCGCACTAGACGGACCCGCCGAAGATGCCCAACCCTACGCACCAACAGGATGGGCCGCCGATCGGCTTGCCCATTGGATCGGCACCGCGAAGAAAACAGGCGCCGAGGTTATTGAGTGGCACCACTGGCAGAGCCCGATGAAGCCCGCCGCGATCCGGTACAGGATCGGCACCGGCCGCGAGATCGCCGTCGCCGTACTAATGATGCCCAACCGAATCACCCGCTAACACAACCCAACCCGCCGAGCCCCCGGGCCCGGCCGCGAGCCCACCTTCCCGGGCCCGTGGCCGGGCCCGTTCCACGTACCAGCACAACCACCACACCGATCGCACCGCACCCGATCGCAACACCCGCCGAGGAATAGGCGCCAACACCCGCGCATTACCGTGCGCACGTCGTTGCCGTCGCAGCCTACGTTGCCGTGACTATCCGGGCCGAGGGTACCCGTCGCCGCGTGCGCGAACACGTCGCACACTGTCGCCGCGCGACAACCCACACCGCTACCGTGACCGCAACCAGCGGCGCCCGACCGGTACAGTGCCGCAGCCGGTGGGTCCAAGAGTATGTATAAGTGTTTCTCGACGTGTGTGGTTTTGTGGTGGGCTGCACTCTCTCTCTGGGTGATGTGCATCTCAATGTGTGTGTGTGTGTTGTCGGGGTGGGTGACCTGTTGGGGTGGTCTGTGATGGTCACCGGGAGAGTCAGGGATGTGTTGTCCCCCCCACGCTTTGCTCCTTGTGGAGCGGGTGGCCGTGACCAGTTGTTTCTAGCCGACACCTTTATTGTTCAACCCCTGTCAGTGTCCAACTCCTGTTGGGCTGTGTGGGGGCGTGGGGATCGAACCCCGTTTCCGGTCACGTGTGGCGTTCCCACCCCCGTAGTCCAACCTGCCCTGCTTTGTCGCGGTTGGGGATGTGGGGTCTAGCCCTTGAGGGTGGTCTGCCGCCTCCCGGCGGGGGACTCCCAGCTGCCGTTGTTGGGGTGAGTGTAGCAGAGGTTTAGTCGTGGATCAACCCGCGTTGTTTGCGGGCTTCCCATGCTTCTGCCTGCTTCTTGGCTTGGGCGAGTAGTTGTGCGTCGGTGAGGGGCTTTTTGGGTTTGAGGTCTTTGCGTCGGATGATATGTCCGGGGGTGCCCAACGGATTGCCCATACGTTGAGTGTATCCTGATTTGAGATGAGTGCTGGACGTTCTGGGAGGCGGCAGATTCCGCCGCAGGATGTTGCCCGTTTTTGGCAGGCCCGAGCATCGGGCATGTCGATCAAAGATGCGGCGAAGATTGCTGGTGTGCATGTGAATACTGCACAAAAGTGGGATGTGAAACGGCGTACAGCACAGGCAGAGTTGAAGATTGCCGAGTTGGACGGTCAGAAAGTCAGGAAAAAGGAGGGGGGTGTTCAAGCTGACCAGTGGCAAAAGGTGATGGATGTGGCCGACCTGCCGCCGGTCATCCCGTTTGACCGTCTGTCGGAGGAGGCGAAACGGGGGATAGCCGACTTCGACTATTTTCGGCGTCGCTATCTGGGCAGGGTTCCATCTCCGTGGCAGGTGGATGCCGCATACAAGATTGAACAGTGGCTCCTGTCGGATGAGAAAGAGTTTCTTGTTCTCAACTGTCCGCCGGGTGCCGGAAAATCCACGCTTTTTCACGATGTTGCCGTCTGGCAAATCGTGAAAAACAGGAAGATTCGTGTGATGATCGGCTCCGTTTCACAGGCACTAGCAAAAATGTATTCGCGGCGCATCCGCGAAACGCTAGAGCGGCAGTTCCCATTGGATCCTGACCCGATCCTGATCGACAAGGGACTAGCAGTAAAGGCTGAAGGCTGTTTGGCTATTGACTATGGACGGTTCAAGCCATCCCAATCCGGCTCGTTGTGGCGTGCCGAGGAGTTCATTGTCGAACAAGAAGATTTGGGTGGGTTGGACAACAAGGAACCAACCGTTTCCGCGTATGGAATCGAATCAGAGTTCATCGGCCATCGTGCCGACCTATGCCTTTTTGACGATGTGGCGTCCCCGGAGAATGCGAAGGAGTCTGCAGCACGGGACAAGCTGATTGAACGCTGGGATTCGATGGCGGAAGCCCGTGTCGATCCGGGTGGACTGCTCGCCGTGATCGGTCAGCGGCTCGGCCCATTGGACTTGTATGCCCACTGCCTGTCCAAAGTGACCTATGAGGACTTTGAGGACGACTATGACGGCTCCGATGTGACCGACATTTCGGATGCGAAGGAACCTCTAAAAAAGCAGAAGTATCACCACCTGATTTACCGTGCCTACTACGACGACTTGGACACGGGGATGGAGTCCCGACGGAATACGGCTGCCGCATGGCCCAACGGCCCCCTCCTCGACCCGTACCGGCTGTCGTGGAAAGACCTTTCCTACGTCAAACATTCCAACCCATCCAAGTTTGCGGTCGTCTACCAGCAGGAAGATCAGGCTGAAGGCAACTATCTGATCGAACGGGTGTGGGCAACCGGTGGAATCGGCAAGGACGGGGTGCTGTATCCCGGCTGTATTGACAATGACCGGCGACCCGGCTACATCCCCGAAGGTTTGGCACCCCCCGTCATCTCGATTGCCTCAGTAGACCCCAGCCCCACAATGTTTTGGGCGATCGAATGGTGGATTTTCCAGCCGGAAACAAACCTGCGGTTCCTCATTGACGTGGAACGGGTCAAACTGACTGCCGAACAGCTCCTCGGCTACGACACTGGCACGTCGGCTTATTCGGGGATCATGGAGGACTGGCAAAACCGGTCATGGGAAATGGGATATCCGATCTCCCACTGGGTTGTCGAGGTGAATGCTGCCCAACGGTTCCTTCTCGCCCACGATTTCGTCCGCAAATGGCAGGCACTACAGCAGGTGAACGTGGTGCCGCATACGACGAGCCGAAACAAGTTGGATGAGAATCTGGGTGTGGAGGCTTTGCTTCCCCAGTTGTGGCGTACCGGTCAGGTCAGGTTGCCGTCAATGCGGGAAAACTGGAAAACATTGGCATTCGTTGAGGAGATGTCGTCGTGGACGCGGGACAAGAAGAACGGCACCGACTTGGTAATGGCACACTGGTTTGCAGAACTGCATATGCCGAAGTTGGGGCCGGTGCGTCAGCCTCCAAGAATGTGGCGTCCAAGTTGGCTGTGATACCTTGTTACCCAATGCTGTCTTGGGGTAACTGTGTTCGGTACTGAGGAGATTGTAGAACTTTACAATCAGCGGCGTCGCTCGCTTGGCCCTGTGCACGAGCAGATGCGGCGTGTCCGTGAACTTGCCAACGGCGATGTGATTGTCCCGTTGAACGAGTTGGATCGGAGTGCGAAAGCTTCGGTTGCCAACCTGCTGGTGCAGGGTTTGGATCAGATGTCGATGCGTGTTGCTTCGACCATGCCAACCCCATATTTCCCACCGATGAAGGAAGGGTCGGATCGGAGTAAGGGGTCAGCCAAGTTGCGTCGTCGGGCGATGCTGGCCATGTGGGATGAGAACCGGATGCAGATGAAGTTGCGTCGCCGGGCACGTCACCTGCTCGGCTATTCGATGTCTGCTGTCGTGTTGAAGCCCGATTTCCGTACTGGTGTTCCCAAGTGGGAGGTGCGTAACCCGCTTGACACCTATGCGGCACCTGTTGAGGATCCTGATAATCCGTTGCCGGATGACTGTATTTTCTCGTACCGTGTGACCGCCTCCTACCTGCTGCGCACCTATGGTGATTTGGTTGCAGAAAAGTTGCGGTGGGGCAAGATTGACGCGGACACCAAATACACGATTTTGGAGTATGTGTCTCCAGACCAGATCAGTCTTGTCGTGTTGGGCGCAGAGGACAACCCGAGTTACACGCCTGCCGAACGGTCGGGTGCTGGGGCTGTTCAACTGGAAATGCTGCCAAACCGAACCGGTATGCCTCTAGCGGTCGTCGCCAACCGGATCACTCTTGACCGTCCAAAAGGTCAGTTCGACGGTGTGATGGGCATGTATTACACCCGTGCCCGCCTCCAAGCATTGACCGAGATCGCTATTGAGCGGGGCATCTTCCCCGAAGAATACCTTGTTGCCCGTCCCGGTGAGAACCCAGAAATCTTGCAGGTCGCTGACGGCAAGGCTGGACAGTTGGGCATCGTCAAGGGTGGCGACATCCAACAGTTGCAGTTGAACCCCGGCTACAAGACCGACACAGCACTTGACCGGTTGGAACGGCAGGAGCGTTTGGAAGGTGCAATCCCCGCCGAGTTCGGTGGCGAATCCGCATCCAACATTCGTACCGGACGGCGCGGTGAATCAGTCTTGTCCGCCACCGTGGATTACCGGGTGCAGGAAGCACAAGCCACATTTGAGCAGTCCCTGTTGGCTGAGGACAAGATTGCTATTGCAATCGAGCGCACCTATTGGGGTGACCAGAAAAAGACGTTCTACCTCGGTGGCCGTTCTGCCCGTGGGCAAGAATCGTATGTGCCGAACAAGATTTGGGAATCCGATTTCCACTATGTCGCATATTCGGCCGCCGGTTCCGATGTGAATAGTCTCATCATTGGACTTGGACAGCGTTTGGGTACCGGTCTAATGAGCAAGGAATCTGCCCGTGAAGCAGACCCGCTGATCTCCGACCCTGACTTGGAGCATGACCGAATCATCGCCGAAGGCGTCGAGTCGGCGTTGATGTCGTCTATCCAGCAGCAGGCATCCATGCCGGACGGCCCATATCAGCCGGAAGATTTGGCGTATCTGACGAAGCTCGTATTGCAGGATGATGTGCCGTTGTATGAGGCGGTGCGTCGTACCGATCAGCGTGCGAAGGATCGTCAGGCGGCGATGGCTCCTGCTGGTGCGCCGGAGACGATGCCCGGACTTGCAATGCCGGGAATGGGTGCAGAAATGCAGGCTGCCCCACCGCAGGCTCCGGCTGGTCCACCGCCGCTTGAAGCGTTGCTCGCCCAACTTGGAGGTGCGGCGTGAGCGATACCGGCATGTATCCGAACCGGTCTGATCTGCGTGGTGCTGGGCAGAAGGTCACCAAGCAGGTTGTTCCCGGTCAAACCTATGGCAAGGGTGCCGAACAGATGCGGGCACAACAGGCTGTTCCAATGGGACGTTCCCCTGTCGAGGCTCCTGTCCCACAACGTCCGATGCCGGGGTCGCTCGGCTCGTTTAGTCGTCCAACTGAACGCCCGTTGGAGCCGATTACCGCTGGAGCCGACTTCGGGCCGGGGCCGAACAGTGTGATGGCTGGGATTCCGATGCTTCGTTCCGACGTGTCATCAGCCGTACAAGAGTTGAGGTCAATCGCCATGCAGTACGGCACTGACGATCTGCTTGATTTGCTGGACGTGTACGGCGACGAAATCTGATGGAGCGCCCACAGCAGCAGATTCCTTCCGCCGCACAACAGCAGGCGGAACGCATGTACGCCCAGCAGCAGACGACTGGTTCTGCGATGACGCCGGATCAGGCTGCCCGTCTTGGGCAGATCAAGCAGCGTGCTGGGTGGATGCCAATCGAACACATGATGGTGTTGGCAAAAGCCAATGCCTCCGATCAGGCGGTTGATGCTGCCGCCACAGCCCACGCGAAAAACATTATTGACGCACAGGCTGATGAGACTGGGGATTCTAAAAACTGGTTTGCCCGCAACGTCTACGACCGTCTGAAGGCGGGTACCCGTTGGACGACCGCAGCATGGGATTTCATTCCAGAGTTTGTAGTTGGCGGTGTCGCCCAGTTCCGTAAGCCCGGCGACACTCTGTTTCAGGAGGGCTGGTTCACGCAGACGACGCTCGGTTCGATGCTGAAGAACCCCGAGTTGCGGGGCGAAGGATTCTTCAAGTCGCAGGCACTCGCAGAAAAACAGGGTGAGCGGGCGCGAAAATACCGTGGAACCGTCAACGGTTCTGGTTGGACGATTGGGCGTGGCGCTGCCAACATGTTGTTCAAGGCCGACTCGTTGGCTTACAACGTGTTGTCAGGTGTGATTGACGCTGCGGTTCTCATCAAGATGGATCCGACCGGCGGGGTTAGCAAACTGGTCAAAAGTGGAACTGTCGGCGTAACAAGGGGTGCTGATGTCGCCGCTGAAGTTTTGTCTGGGACGCCAGAGTTGGGTCGCGGTCTGGCAGGTCGAATCAAGTACGGCACTCTTGGAGACAACCTTGTTCCATTGTCGTCGCAGGCTGAGGTTGCGCCGATCAAGGAGGCGTTGACAGCTGGTGCGTCGCTTATCCCTGATGCGGCGTCTCCGACATTCACCCCAGAACGTTTCACGGCGTTCGCTGCGTCCAATGGTCGTATGCAGCGGCTCATCGGCAAGATTGCCCGTGAGAAGAACCCGTTGCGTCTGAAGGAACGGGTGTTCAAGGATCGCGTCGTTCCTAATGAGGTGCTTGTCCGGCTGGCAGATGCGGAAAGTACCGATGAGGTTACGGCTGTCTTGTCGTCGCTGTGGACGATTGGTCGCGGCAGCCTGCCCACCGATATTCGGATGCTTCAGGCTGGCCGGGTCGGATCGTTTGTTGGTGATCTGCTTGTAGAACGGATCCCATTGGTGGACGGCCTGCGCCGTTCCCGTTATTTCACCCAGTCAGACAACGGCATGTATGTCGTACAAGGCGGGTTTCAAGACAATGCGAACGCAGTCCAGTCTGCCGTAAATCAGATGCGGACGGTCGGTGTCGCCCCGGACAAGGTTGATTCGATTGCTGCGCGGATGATGCGGGCATTTTCCGCATATGGCACGGACATTGAAAAGAAGAAGGCTATTGACATTGTGCAGGAATCTATTGAGGAGATGATGCGGCACGATGGCATGTCAGAGGAAGCCGTCCGCAACATGATGGAGGGTGCTAAGGGCGGTTTGGAACGGGTGCGCCGATATCTGCTTGATCGGATGGGACAGCCGTCTGATAACGGCTATATCGCCACGATTATCAACGAGACTGCCGGTACAAGCGATGACGTTCTAGTCAAGGGGGCCGACCAGATTTTGCAGGATCTGAGGGTTGCGTCTGGCGGCAACGTGGTCATTACGTCTCCGACGGAACTGGTTGAACTTCTTGACCGGATGGTCGTACTTCCTTCGACTCGTGAACTGCGGATGGTGACCCGCAACCGGTTTTTCCGCCGCCTGATTGGTTCGACAACGAAGATCATTGACAATCCGGCATATCAGCGGCTCAGTACGGCGATTGACGAGATTATGCAGAAGGATACGCTTGACGCAACAGATCAGGCGAACATTGACGCCATGCGTGTCGAGATGGATGGTCTTGTCACACGGCAGGCCCGCGTCAGCAAACTTCCGATTGGTGCAAAGCGCACCCGGATCAACGTTCGGCGTATCACTGACGAGGACGAGTATTACCGGTTGGGTGGCGAAATCAACCAACTGATGAACAAGACGCCTCGCACGCAAGAGGATGTCCAACGTCTTGCCGAGTTGAAGGCTGCCCGTGAACGCCTTGTGACAATCGACAAGGATGTGAAAACGCTGTCCAGCGATCAGCGTATGGCGCTACAGGCTATTGACTTTTTGCAGAACAAAGTGTGGAAAACCACTGCGCTTGCCACCGGTGGATACATTCTGCGCAACACGATGGACGCTCAGGTGCGTATGGCGCTTGGCGGCTTTGCGTCGATTGCGACGCATCCGTTTGAATACATCGCCCTCGCGTTGGGTATGTCCAAGAAGATGACCCTGAAGATGGAGAACCTTGTCCAGTTTGACGACTGGGCACCCACCGCCACCGACTTTGCTGGGCAGTTGGATCTTCACCGTGAAGTTGCAGATGATGTTGCCGAAGCGTACCGGTTCAACATGCAGCAGCAGGGCTATGGCGAAGTAGCAGAAAATGAGGCACGACGCCGTGCTGGTGGCATGGATCTTGTGACCCGAGCAGACGATCAGGACGGTGCGCGGCATACGTCTGGTGTCGCCCAGAACCTCGGCCGCAGTCACACCGATACGTTGCGCCGTGTCGTCGCCCAAACCTTCATCGAGTTCGCTGGTGATCCCGATACCGCCCAGCGTGTCGCTATTGAGCGTGTCGCCAACCTGTTGGCTCGGACAGAAAACGCCACCTTGAAGCGCACCGTTGACCAGTTGCACGAGAATGGATTTGAGGTTACGGATGTCATCACCCGTGACCGTGTTGGAAACACCGGCCCTATCAGGCTCCCGGATGACGCCACTCCAAAGCAGATCAAAGAATATTACGGACGCTATGCGGAAACCATTGTTCTTGGTTCTGTCGGCCTTTACACTGGGAACATCGACGAACTGGCTTTCGTCGCCGCATTCGGTTATGTTCCCATCACCGACGCTTCTGGGCGTATGGCTAACGCATTTGAGTCTGTCGCAAGTGATCTGAAGCCGCTTGACGGCAAGTCTGTGCGGATTGGCTCAATCGTAGAAACACCGGAAGGTGGGCCGGGCATCGTCATGCGTGTCCGCAACCAGTCCACAGGCGAACTGGAATGGGATGACATGGCAGGGGATTTCCGTGAAATCTTTGACGAGTTCGTAGACGTGCAGCCAGTCCACCCAGATCAGGCGTTTGGTATCCGCAACGGTTCGCAGGATCTTCGCAATCTCATCAACGCACAACCGATTGCCGTCAATGCGTCTGACCGTGCTTTGCCTGCCGTCATCAAATATGAGTCAACGCTGGGTGATTTGCGCGACAAGGGCAAGCTGGATTCGGCTATTGAATCTATGGACGCCGGTATTGACTGGTTCTTCAACAATGTGGCCGCACGGTTCGCTCGACGCTTTGAGCGCTCCCCAGTGTATCGGCAAGCGTATTACCGTGAAATCTACAAGCACGCAAACCGGCTTGCCCCTGAAGAAGCGGCAAAGGTTCTAAAGCAGATTGAGGACGGTGCTTCGGAGCTGGGTATCAGCGTCGAAAAGTATGTCGGCGACAAAAAGATTCTTGAATCGTTGGAGCGCTCAACCAAGACGGCTGGCGATGTGAAGGTTGACGAACTTGACGAGTATGCGAAATGGTCTGCGCTTCAGGAAGTCAAAGATCTTCTATACGATGCGTCGGCTCGTACAAACATTGAGGACATGTTCCGTATCATCATGCCTTTTGCTTCGGCGTGGAAAGAGATTCTTGGAACCTATGCGCGGTTCCTGTCCAACTCTCCCGTTACCACGTCTCGGTCGTTCCAAAGGATTTATACGGGTGCGCAGGGTGCTGACCCTGACAATGATGGTCGGGGAATGTTCTACAAGGATCCGCAGACCGGTCAGTTGATGTTTGCGTTCCCCGGTTCGGGGTTGTTGGCGAAGGCGTTGACTGGTTTGGATGCCCCGTTGGAGGCACCTGTCCGCCGGTTTTCGCAGGGTATCCAGATCATTCCGTCGTTGGGGCCGGTCGGTCAGGTTGCTGCTAGCAAGATCCTTCCGTTTGTGCCGGGCAAAGAGTTTCTCACCGAACTGTTCCTGCCGTATGGTGCTAAGGGTACGACAACACTGTTCAATCCGACCCCACAATGGGCGGACAAGTTGTGGCAGGCTGTCGCCGCCGACGAAACACGTCTCGACACGGTGTATGCCAACACCTACATTGAGACGGCGCGTGCCCTGTCCGCGTCCGGCGACTACGACTTGGACGACAAGGCTGATGTTGCCCAAATGTGGGAGGACGCCAAGTTCAAGGCACAGATTCTTACTGGCATGAGGGCGGCATCCCAGTTCATTGGCCCGACCTCGGGTGCGACCGAGTTTCGTGTCCCTACCGAACAGGGCGACATGTATGTGGGCGAACTGATCCGTGCGTTCTATGACATGCAGAACGATCCGGCTATCGGCTATGACAATGCTGTCCCCCAGTTTCTTGCCACGTTTGGTGACGAGGTGGCGTTCTACGTTGGTTCTAAGAGCCGTTCGGTGGCCGCCGGTTTGGAAGCCACCGAGGAGTTTCAGGACTGGGCTGACTCCAATGGCGATCTGATCCGCGACTATCCGACGGTTGCCCGTTATTTGGCTCCTGCCGGATCGGACTTTTCGTTCGCCGTCTGGAACCTTCAGTTGATGTCCGGCGAACGGGAACGGCTGTCAGGTGAGGAAATCCTTGAACTGGCACAACAACGTGTTGGATCCGCTTTGTATCGGCAGGCTCGCAAACTGGTTGGCGGTAACCCGTCTCCGCAGCAGCGTGCACTGCTTCAGGCATATCGGGCGGCACTCCACGACAAGTACCCCGGCTTCCCTCAGTTCGCAGAGTTCAAGGTTGGCGAGTTCTACAACGACGTACTCGACTTGAAGGAACTGGTGTCCGACCCTCGCACTGCTGCTGACCCAACGGCGCGTGCTGTCGGACAGTATCTTGCTGCCCGTGACGCTGCTATTCAGGCTTCTGGCAAAACTGAACAAGGGTTCCGTAGTGCGAAGGGTGCAGACAATCTGCGTGGCGCATTGGAGCAGGTAGCACTTGTATTGGGTGACCAGTATCCCGGCTTCTCCCGTATTTATGACCGCTTGCTAGCATCGGAACTTGAATGAGCTTTGATCCGAACAATCCTGAAGATCCGAATGTCCCAGAGGATCAGGTTCCGCAGGAGACACCGGCGGCAACCGACATTGACCTGACTAATCCTGAGGCATGGATTCAGAGCGTCATTGGCGCTGTTGGCGCTGCCACCCCGAAGGGTGGGTTCTCCCCTGATTTCCGTTATAAGCCGCGCACTGTCAACGCTATTGACCCGAGGCTGAACGCTGCCCAGCAGGGCGAGATCAACAAGAAGATGGTTTATACCGGTGTTGCTGACCGAACCGGGCGGATTTATACGGGTGAATATCTGATTGACAGTGGTGGGGTTGTGTCCCGTGCCCCATATGACGCAAAGGTTGAGGCGAAGGATCTTCTGTATCAGATGAATCCAAACGTCCGTGCCAACACTTTGGCTGTCCTCGCACGGGTTGGAATGTATGGTTCGTCGAAGCCAACTGTTTCGGGTTTGGGTGGCCGTGATTTGTCCGCGATGGAGGACTTTCTGACCTACGCGAACGCGGAAGGTTTGACGTGGGATCTTGTGCTTGGGCAGATGATGGTCGGCAAGCGTTTGCCGGGTGGCACTATTACGGGTGGTGCGAAGTATCGGGTGTCGTCGGCTGAGGATATCGGTGACTATTTGCGGAAGGCGTCGTTGGAGCGGTTGGGTCGGACGATGACTCGTGATGATGTGGATACTGCGATTGCGTCAATCCAGCGGCAGCAGGCTGCTGGTCAGGCACCGTCATTGGCGCGGGCTGCACAGCAGCAGGTGTCGCAGATGAATCCCGAGTTGGAGCGTGCCGTGTCATTCCGTAGGACGATTGACAAGGCGATGAGCCTGCTGGCAGGTGGCTGATGAGCAACACTGACACAACTGTTGACGACACCCCAGAGTTTGAGTTTGGTAGGGACGGTCAGTTTTCGTTCGACCTGACCGACCCAGCAAAGCAGGTTCCGCCACCACCAGTTGATGCGTCAGTTGACGACTTGCAGGCCCAGTTGGAGAACTTGCGTTTCGTTGTTCAGGATACCGCCAGTCCTTTCGGGCGCACCCGAACAAACTATGCGACGCGCGCCGAATATGAGAAGGCAAAGCGCGATGCCCTTGCAGCACTGAAGTCAGGGAAGATTGAACGTCAGATCGCCCAGATTGAGGCGTGGGAAAAGAAGTGGGCAATCGTCGAGAACCGTTTTGGTAACGAGATTGTTTATCTGACGGCTGCCGAAGTACGCAACCAGCAGGCGTATATCAAGGCTGCGACGAACAAGAAAAACACGCAGTTGTCCGCATACGACTCGGCGGTCAAAAAGTATTTTGATCTGAAGAAGCGTCTGGACAAGGACAAGAAAACGCCTGAGTATGAGAAGCAGGCGCAGTTGTTGGATGCGCTTCGGACGGTTGACAATACGGTTACGCCGGAGGTTGTGAAGTACCGGTCGTCTCCAATCATCACCGAGTTTGCGCAGAATGCAAACCAGCATGGCCTGTTGCGGGTGGCGTTGGATCCGGCAACTGTGCCCGATCTTGTGTCGCGTACTTCGGCTACAGCGCTGCGTGCTGCCGACCGAGAACTGTCCACACGCGAAACCATCTTTGACGAGTATGGGCGTCCAAAGACATACACCTATGTGAAGTCTCCTGCGCAGGAACGCCAGTTCGCAGACTTTGAGGCGCGTATCACCGGTGGCGGGACGGCTGTTACGCCCCCCGTTGGCGCTGCTGGTGTGCCTGCGGATCGTGTTGGGACGTTCACTCCTCCCCCGCAGACCGCTGCTGGTGGGCCTCCCGGTGTTGTCACGGGTAGGAGTCAGAGGGTAGCGACACCGCAGTTTGATTCGCAGGGCCGTCCTGTGCGTATGGGTCGGGAAACCGAGTCGTGGGCTGGCAGTCCGACGGATACCCCAGCGGGAATGGCGTCACCTGCCGGGGCGCGTCCAACTGCTGCCACCGCTGATGCGGCTGAGCGGGCAGGTACTACGGGTGGGGTTACCGCTCCCGTCGTCACAGCGACTACTCCCAGAGTCACGACGACTGGTGGTGCTGCTACTACGACAACCGCCGGAACTACTGGCCGCGCGACTGGCGGGGCTAGCGGCGCTACGACTGGTGGGGCAGCCGCTCGACCGGCTCGGATGCGTCCCGTGTCTGAGCAGGCGTGGATGGCCGAGTTCCAACGTTTGTATCCGGCATACAAGGAATGGACAAGCGGTGCTGTCGTCCAGCATTTTGGACAGGATTTCATTGACCTGATCCGCAAGGTGTCCAGCGGAGAAGTTGAATACACCGACGAGGAGTTCCAAGCCGCACTGCGCAACACCCAGTATGGGATGCGCACCAACCAGTATCAGATGCAGTTTGATGCGCTGCGCCCGGCTGACCAAGAAAACTTGATTCGTGTCACTGCCGAACAGATCCGCAAAGACTATGGCGATGTCGAGTTCACCGAGACTCAGATCGCCGAACTTGCTCGCACCGCAGCACGTTCTGGGTTGACTGGTACTGGTCTGCGGCAAGAGGTGTATCGGTCGGCATTCAAGATGTCTGAAGGTCAGGAAGTTCCAGTTCTGCGTATGCAGGCGCTCCGAGGCGAGGATGCGGACAGGATCAACCGGGTTGCCCGTGCCTATGGTCGTAAGGCAAGCGACGCAGAGATTCGTTCAATCCTTACAGGGGAACCGTTGAACGGTGTGGTGCTGACCGAGGAAGGTTTGACTCAACGGTTGCAGGCTGAAGCGAAGGCGTTGTTCCCCCAGTTCGCAGATCAGATTGACGCAGGAGTCACTTTGGAGACGATTGGCGATCGGTACAAGTCGTATGCAGCAAACCTGTTGGAAATGCCGGAGGACAACATTGACATGTTTTCGGGGCCGTATCTGAAGGCGTTTGGTGATCGGGAGAAGGGGCCACTGTCCCTGTTTGAGTGGCAGCAGACGGTGAAGTCCGATCCGACGTTTGGCTGGCAATACACGCAGCAGGCTAACGATCAGGCGACCAGTATCGGTTTGTCTTTGGCACGAGCGTTTGGGGCAATCCAATGACCGATTTCAATCCTGATTTCAGCGGTGTCGAGATTCAGTCCTCACCCGAACTGGAGGCGTACCTTGCTGGCGTAAATGCGAGCCTTGCATCAGTCGGGGCTGGCCCAATGCCGTCTGGGACACCGGAATCTGCGCAGCCGGAAGAAGAACAGGTTTCGCCGGAAGAACGACGCATCCGTGACTACCTGAAGCAGATTGAAGAAGAAAACCGTCGCCGCGATTTTGAGCAGGCACGCATCCGCGAGGAACGTCGCCGTGACGCCCGGCAAACCATCCTAAAGGTGCTTGGCGACTACGGGCTTGACTCGTTGGGCGAATACATCTACAACGAAATCATCGTCAAAGAAGTCGTCAACATTCAGGATCCAAACGCAGTCATCTATGCAATCCGTGAACGGCCCGAATACCAGCAGCGTTTTGCAGGCAACGCGGCACGCATGAAGAAGGGGCTAGCCGAACTTGACCCCGCCTCCTATGTGGCATTGGAAAACTCGTATCGGATGCTTCTCCAGTCCAACGGTTTGCCAGCCAACTTTTACGATCAGACCGGCGACTTCCAAGCGCTGATTGAAGGAGACGTATCTCCATCCGAACTTCAGCAACGTGTCGAGCAGGGATACCGTGCTGTTGCGGACGCCGACCCTGAAGTTGTCCGCCAGATGCGCACCCTATACGGTGTCGGTGAAGGCGAACTTGCCGCCTACTTCCTTGACCCAGCACGCACCGCCCCACTGCTTACCCGTCAGGCTCGTGCCGCTCAGATCGCCGCTCGTGGACAGGAGCAGGCTGGCATCCAGTTGACGGGCGGGTTGGCTGAGGATCTTGCCCGCCGTGGTCTTACCGAGGCTGAAGCCGCTAAGGGTTTCCAAGAGATCGGTGGACTTGGCGAACTACGTCAAACATTCGCCGGGGAGCAGGCACTCACCGAGGAGCAGCTGGTTGGCGGACAGTTCGGCATTGACGTACAAGCCCAGCAAGAGTTGGATCGTCGTCGCCGTGGCCGTGTCGCCCAGTTCGCAGGGGGCGGAACCTTCGCCCGTACCACCGGTGAAACGTCCGGTTCAACCCGTTTGGCGGTCGGTGAAGCCCAATAGAAAAGGGCGTGTGATACAGTTCGCCTCGTTCCGCAAGGAACACCACGGGAGAGTCCCCGACTTCCGTGTGACACAAGGGTGAGACTCGCAGCCATTCCGACCCCTCCAGTCGGAATGTGGGCAGAAGGAGTGGGCCAATGTCTGACAACATCGAGTTTGAGGACGATCAGCCAGATCAGCAGCCAAAGGATCCGGTGCGTGCACACATGCGCAAACTGGAAGCCGAGAACAAGACTCTCCGTGAGCAGGCCGCAGCAGCGGTGCAAGCCCAACGAGAACTGACTTTCGTGAAAGCCGGGATCAACCCGGACGACCCGAAGGCACGGTACTTCGTCAAGGGTTATGACGGGGAGTTGAATGTCGAGGCGATCCGTCAGGCCGCCGAGGAAGCGAGTCTCATTGCGCCATCCGTGCCGAGAGTGTCGGATGGGGAGAAGCAGGCGTTCAGCCGGATTAGTCGGGCGGCGTCTGCGGGTGATACGAGCGAACCTGTGGTGGACTATTCGGCGAAGATCAAGGCGGCTCGGACTCCTGATGAGGTGATGCAGATTCTGGCTCAGGCAAGAGCAGAAGCAGAAAACCTCTAACCCGACGGGTCAGCCTGTCGGGACATACCAAAGGACAATCCCAACATGGCATACACCCAGATCAGTTCGCTTGATGTAAGTCAGGCGGCATATGAGCAGATTGCGTACTTCGCACTCCGCTCCGAACTGCTGTTCGATCAGGCAGCAGACGTAATGCCCACCAACCAGTCGATGCCCGGTTCGTCGGTCATCTTCACCAAGTACGCCGACCTGTCGGCTGCGACGACTCCGCTGGATGAGATCACCGATGTGACCCCAGTTGCGATGAGCGACTCGCAGGTTACGGTGACCCTCACCGAGTACGGCAACGCGATCAACACGACCGCGAAGCTGCGTGGCACGTCGTTCCTTGACGTGGACATGGCTGCGGCCAACATCATTGGCTACAACGCTGGTGACTCGATTGACCAAGTGGTGCGCGATGTGCTTGCCGCTGGTACGCAGAACATCTTCTACGGTTCGGGTGGCGCGTCGCTGCCGACGAGCCGTGCGACGGTGGGTTCGGATGACATCATCACGGCGAACAACATTCGTCGGGTGACGGCTTCGCTCCGCAGCAAGAATGTGGTGACCTACAACGGTTACTACATGGGATTCATCCACCCGGACGTTTCCTACGACCTGCGCCGCGAGACGGGCAACGCTTCGTGGAACGCCCCGCATGTTGCGGTGGACACGGCAAACATCTACAACGGCGAGATCGGCACGTTTGAGTCGGTGCGTTTCATTGAGACGCCCCGCGCCAAGATCTTCGCTAACGCTTCGGACGGGTCGGGTTCTTCGACCGGTTCGTCTGCGACGGTGGATGTCTACTGCACGCACATCATGGGCCGTCAGTCGCTTGCAAAGGCGTTCTCGATGGTTGATGGCAACGGTGCGTTCCCGAAGGTCATTCAGGGGCCGGTCGTGGACGTGCTGCGTCGGTACAACCCGACCGGCTGGTACTGGCTGGGTGGCTACGGTCGTTTCCGTGAGGAAGCACTGAGCCGCATCGAGTCGGCGTCGAGCATCGGCTCGTAGCCAGTCACAGGTTCGGCGGGTCGGGCGTTCCTCCGCGCTCGGCCCGCCACTCCTGTATTATCGGTCTGATGCCAACTTTCATTCCTCCCACTGATGATTTCGTTCATTATGGGGATTACACGCAGGGTGGTTTGCAGCTCAGGTTGTGGAGGTTTTATAAGCCTGAGCCGCGTGGCAGGAATGTTTATCTGCTGACTAATGGCACCTATACGGAGGTGGATCAGCGGGACACAGGGCAGGTTGTGAAGGTATATCTCGGTGGTCATGTGATTGACATCACGGATGCTGAGGCGGCATCTTTGACGGCTGCCGGGTATGGCGCATATATCAGTTGATGGAGGTTGTTGATGATTCATCGGAGGGTGCATCCGAATCTGGATGTGGAGGGGTGTTTCGGGTGCAAGGTTTCCGGCCTGTCGATTGCAGCCTCCGCAACCCCGAGTCGTCGTGGTGGGGCGCGTGCTGCGACGATCAACCAGAAGGACAAGGTGTTGGACAAGGATCTGGATGCGTACAAGCGTCTGAGGTCGGAGGGGTTGCAGCCGAAGGCGATTGACGGTTCTGCCAATGTTGAGTCTCGTGCGGAATACAAGTGGCAGGTTGAAACCGGGCTAGGGATGTGATTACCCAGTTTCAGGGCATGTGGGCTGGTCGCCCAGTGTTCGTGTTCGGATCTGGCAAGTCGCTGGATTATCTTGATCCAAAGTTTTTTGATGGTCAGCCATGCGTGACAACCAACCATGTTGGGCAGCAGTGGGGTTTGTCGGACTACATCATTGTGTCCCACCATTATGAGGTTGGTGACTTGTATCGTGGGATGGGGGTGTCCAACACGATTGTCTGCCCGGATCGGGACACAACTAATCTGGAGTCGCAACGGTTTCCTGACGGCGACAACGTATTCCGGTTCCCTGCGTCAAGGCAGCGGTTCCATAACTTTTCGGTGGAACGTAACTGGCCTGCTGACCATGATCGGCTGGTGGTTGGCTCGACTGGTTTGCATACCGCAATGCACTTTGCCCAGTATGCGGGGGCGTCTGCGGTGATCCTTGTTGGCGCGGATTGTGGGCGTCTGGATGGCGAAATCAACTTTGTGAAGTATCCGCTGCCTGACGACACCGGCTATGGGGGCAACACTGAACGGTCGTGGTTTGCGTGGGAGCAGCACAACCGGCAGGTGGCGAACAAGTTGCGGTCGCTTGGCTGCCCCGTATATTCGCTCAACCCGTTCATCAACTTCGGGTTGGAAGGTCATGTGTTTGATGCAACATACTGAGGACGCCAAGACTCTGCATCATCGACGGGAAGAAATGCGTGTGCTGATTGCGGCGCATCATGCCGAGTTTCGTGGTGCTGACGGAGGGATACTTCCCGACCTGTTGGAACCTGCTAACTGTCCGGTGTGTGAAAGCAACGAGCATAGGGAGCTGTTTGTCAAGAACGGTGGACGCTATGTGATTTGTACGGCTTGCACAATGGTCTACTTGAATCCCTGTTTGACGGACGCCGCATTGCTGCGTTACTACTCATCAAACACAACGGTTCAGGCAATCAGTCATGTTCTTGAACGGGATTTCTATGAGAACGTTTATCGGTCTGGGCTGGGTCTGATCGGTTCCCATCAGGATGTTGGCAATGTGCTGGATGTTGGCTGTTCGTCTGGGCTGTTCCTTGATGTGGCCCGTGATGCTGGGTGGCTGACATATGGCACCGAGTTGAATGACGCAGAACTGCGTTTGGCGGTGGAAAACGGGCATCAGGTTCATCGTGGGCTGATTGATGAACTTCCTGCCGGTCTGAAGTTTGATTTGATAACCCTGTGGGATGTGTTTGAGCATCTGAAAGATGGGGCACGGTTTCTTATGGCGGCTCGGGAACGGTTGAACGATGGCGGTCTGCTGTTTTTGCAGATCCCGAACAGTGGGTCGTATGCAGCCCGTTTGTTGCAGGAGAAGTGCAACATGTTTGACGGCATCGAGCATGTTTGCCTGTATTCGGATAGGACTATCCGCTTGTTGGCAACGGTGTCTGGCTGGTCTGTTGTGGGGGTGCGGTCGGTTTTGGATGAGTTGAAGCCGGTTAGGAACTTTCTGAACTATGAGCATCCGTATCAGGGGTCGTTCCGGTTTGCGGACGATGTTCCTGTGCCTGACCCGGCTGACATTCACGACCGTATGTTGGGGTACAAGTTGCAGATTGTGATGCGTCCCGCGTGAACTATCAGAACTGGCACGGCTTTACGGACGGCAGGTTCGGTTATGGCTCGATGCTAAACGGCTTTCTGTCCGCCATCCCGAAGGGGGTGGCGATGGATGAGCAGGCGTCGGTTGATGTGAACATGACGGTGCCGTTCGCCACTAAGGGCTGGTTGAAAGATGCGCATCGTGTGATCTTTACGATGTGGGAGACGGACGAGTTGCCGGACAAGTTTGCTCGGTGGGTGGGCCAGTACGATCAGGTGTTGGTGCCGTGCCAGCACAATGTCGAGTTGTTTGCCCCGTATCACAAGTCGGTGTCCTATGTGCCGTTGGGGGTGGACACGGCGTTCTGGTATCCGCAGGATGTTCCCCGGCAGGACAAGTTCATCTTCACTTGTGGCGGGTCGCTGTGGATGCGGAAAGGACTTGACCTAGTGGTGGAGGCGTTCGGACGGTTGAATCTGCCGGATGCCGAGTTGTGGATCAAAGCTGCGCCCCATGCGAATGATGTGCCGAAGAATCTGAATCCGCCGAATGTGCGCTGGTTTCGTGAGTGGATGTCGTTGGATGAGGAACGTCGGTTCTATGCGTCAGGGGACTGTTTCGTGGCTCCGGCCCGTGGCGAAGGGTTCGGGTTGATCCCGTTGCAGAACATTGCGTTGGGAGTGCCGACGCTGATAACTGCCGGTTCGGGGCAGGAACAGTTCGCGCATCTTGCGTCTGCGACGGTGGAGTGGACGTTGAAGCCGACGACAGTGGGCCGATGGCATGAGGCGTCGATTGAGGATTTGATGGGGAAGATGCGTCACCAGTATGAGGATCGGGATATTCAGCGCAGGTTGGCGTATGCCCGTGCTGCCCATGTGGTGAAAGAGTTTTCGTGGGCTATGGCAGCTGAGAAGTTGGCGGCTGCTGTCCCTGTTGGGAAGCGGCTGGTTTCACGTGAAACTGTGGAGCCTGCCGTCACCTATCCGGTGCGGGTGACGCAGGATACGACGGTGGAAATCAACTCTCGCCGGTGGGTGTTGAGACGGGGTGAGGACTATGAGGTGCCTGAGGGTGTGCATGAGGTACTGTCCGGTGCAAAGGTTCTGGAAAGGATGCCGAAATGAAGAAGCAGTTTTGGGACAAGCCGAATCCGGTCAAGAAGTCGAAGGCATTGTCGCCGGGGCAGAAGAAGGCAGCGAAGGCCCGTGCCGAGGCTGCTGGTCGGAAGTATCCGAATCTGGTGGACAATGCGTGGGCTTCTAACAGGGGTAAGAAGTGAGCATCGAGTATCGGGGCGAACGGTTTGCTGGGTATAACAAGCCGAAGCGGACGCCGGGTGCGAAGAAGTCTCATGCGGTTTTGGCGAAGTCGGGGTCGGAGGTGAAGTTGATCCGGTTCGGCCAGCAGGGTGTTTCGGGTTCCCCGAAGCGGGCTGGGGAGTCTGATGCGGCTCGGAAGCGGCGGGAGTCGTTCAAGGCTCGTCATGCTCAGAATATTGCGAAGGGGAAGATGTCTGCCGCGTATTGGGCGGACAGGGTGAAATGGTGACCTGCTAGTCTCCGCTCGTCGAAAGGACTAACAATGCCAATGGTCGGTGGTAAGGAGTTCCCCTACACGAAGAAGGGGAAGGCTGCGGCGAAGGCTGCTGCCAAGAAGTCCGGTAAGCCCATGATGAAGAAGGCCAAGAAGAAGTAATGGCTGCAAAAAAGAAGATGCACAAGATGCCCGGTGGCAAGATGATGTCCGGTGCCAAGCACGAAAAGACCGAGGGCAAGAAGGAGCGTATGATGGAATACGGCTCCAAGAAGAAGGGTGGGAAGAAGAAGTGAAGAAGCAGGGTTACAAGTCGATGGGCAAGATGCAGTCCACCCCACTCCCCAAGACGGCCATGCCTGCGGGCAAGGTCAAGAAGAAGGGCAAGACCAAGAAGTAAATGTCCACTGCCGGTGCGCTCCTTGACCGCGTACAACGCCAACTGCTGAGTGGAACCGTCGAGGAACGGAACAAACTTGCAACCGGCGTAGACGCTGACGACACGTCGTTCGTCCTCACCTATGAGGTCGGCGGCTTTCGTGAGGGCACCATCTTTGAGGTGGATTCGGAGCTGATCTACATTTGGGCCGCATCAACCGGCACCAAAACTCTGACTGTTGAACGGGGTTACGGTGGGACTACTGCCGCATCCCATTCGGCTAATGCGATCCTGACGCTGAATCCTCGGTTCCCGAAGCAGCAAATGTTGGATGCGTTGAATCAGGACATTGACGACCTGTCATCCCCGGCGAACGGCCTGTTCCAAGTGGTGACGACTGATGCGATCACCTACAACGGGTCTGACCGGCAGATCGACATGACCGGTGTGACCAACGTGTTGGATTTGCTTGATGTGCGGGTCAAATACAAGTCGGATGATTTCCCGTTTGTTCACAAGGTCAGATTGCAGCGGAACTTGCCGGTCGCAGATTTCCCGTCCACCTATGCACTCGTGTTTGATGAGGCTCCGGTTGCTGGGACGCTGATTGTCCGGTACACGTCGCCGTTCACCCGTGCTTCGTCCACGTCGTCGGATGTGCAGTCGGTGTGCAAGGTGCCGATCACGATGGAGGACATTCTGGAGATGGGTGTCATGGTCAGGATGTTGTCTGTCCGTGAGATCAAACGGAACTTCACGGAGGCGCAAGGTGATACCCGTCGAGCAGATGAGGTGCCGCCGGGTGCGATGCGGGATTCGTTCACGAACATTCTGCGGTTGCGGCGTGACCGGATCATTGCGGAGAAGGCGAAGCTTGCGAGGCAGTATCCTCTAACCATCAGGGCGTGATATGGCTGCCCTGATTGACTTCACTACCAAACTTGATGGTTTGGCAACGTTCTATACGGGGACGGGTTCGACG
>Ga0315900_10002870_pt1 | contig 25686 bp, 23 predicted proteins | sample LakEriMetagenome_FD_203521 | JGI IMG/M metagenome (GOLD analysis project Ga0315900, IMG submission 203521) | Freshwater fungal communities from buoy surface, Lake Erie, Ohio, United States - Buoy 12 MA114 | ecosystem: Environmental > Aquatic > Freshwater > Lake > Lake biofilm | place: USA: Lake...
CCGCTGCGCCGCCTGCATGAATCACTGCCCGGTTTATGGCGTGACGGGCGGGCATGCCTATGGCTGGGTCTATCCCGGCCCGATGGGCAGCGTGCTGACGCCAACGCTGATTGGCGTGGATAAGGCCGGGCATTTGCCCAATGCTTCGACCTTTTGCGGGCGCTGCGAATCAGTCTGCCCAGTGAAAATCCCTTTGCCGAAAATGATGCGCCATTGGCGTGAACGTGAATTCGAACGGCATTTGTCGCCAGTTGCAGCGCGGCGCAATCTTGGGCTCTGGGCCTATGTGGCGCAGCGCCCGGCGCTCTATCGCATGGCAACGAAACTTGCGGTCGGCGCGCTTGGCCTGATGGCGCAGGGCAAGGGCGCGTTTCGGTCCTTGCCATTGGCTGGCGGTTGGACTCAGGGGCGCGACTTGCCAGTACCGGAGGGCGGCACCTTCATGGATCGCTACGCCAAAACCAAGCGTGGGGCCTGAGCGATGAGCAAGGAAGCGATTCTGAATGCCATTCGCCGCGGCCTAAAGCGCGGGCCGCTGCCCGCTGATCAGCGTGCCATGCTGGAAGCGCGGCTAATGGCGCGCCCAAGGCACTTGATCCCCGCGCGGTCGCGCGTGCCGCGGCCTGATCAAATCAAGCTTTTCATCGCCAATGTGGAGAAGGAATTCGGCACAGTAACGCGCGTCGCTGACTCGAATGAAATCCCTGGCGCCGTTGCGGAATATCTTGCCCAACAGAATCTCGCGCCGCGTTTTGTCATGGCGCCGCATCCGGAATTGCAGGCGCTGCCCTGGTCTGATCGCGCGATGCTGGAATTCGAGACGCGGCGTGCCGAGGCGAGTGATTTGGTCTCCGTCCAGCATGGCTATGCCGGCATTGCGGAAACCGGCACACTGATGCTGCCATCCGATCCCGCGCGTCCGACCACGCTCAATCTGCTGGCGGAGACTGAAATTGTGGTGCTGCGCGCCTCACGCATCACCGGTCCTTATGAGGATGCCTGGGATATGCTGCGCGCCGAAAGGCAGGACCCTGTTTCGGGCGGTTTCATGCCGCGCAATGTCATGCTGGTGACAGGCCCGTCGCGCAGCGCGGATATTGAACAGACGCTGGAATTGGGCGCGCATGGCCCGCGGCGGCTGCATGTGATTGTGGTGGATGATGACCCCGCCGCGCTGCCGGGATGAGCCTTTCGCGTCGCCGCGCCCGCGCGCTGAGCGCGGCGGACCGCGCCCTTTGGCAAGCCTATGTGGTAAGCGTGGACCCGTTGCCCGGGCGCGCGCTGCCACCGCCTGAGCTGACCACTGCGCCGCCCAATATCCCCGCGGCGCAGTCGCCACTCGCCGTGCAGTCCACGACACCTCAAGCTTGGCAGCCACCACCCATCCAGGTGAATGTCACGCCCGCAGGCTTGGATGACAAACGTTGGCGTGCGCTGCGGCGTGGGCGCATGAAGCCTGAACGTACGCTGGATTTACACGGGCGACGCGCACAGGAAGCGCATGATGCCGTCCGTGGCTTTCTGCATGATGCCTTCACCGATGGGCTGCGCTGCGTCGCCGTGATTACCGGGCGGGGATCATCGCCGGAAGGTGGCGTGCTGCGCCGTGAATTACCGCATTGGCTGAATACGCCGGATATGCGGCGCATGCTGCTAGCGGCAGCGCATCCACACGCAGCGAATACCGGCGCGGTGCATCTGATGCTGCGGCGACGCAAGTGACCCCCTTCGGCGCCAGGTTGCGCGCCTTGCGTGCCGAACGCGGCGTTGCGCTGAAGGACCTCGCCGCCGCCTTGCAGGTTTCCGCGGCCTATCTGTCCGCTTTGGAACATGGGCGGCGCGGCCAGCCTTCAGCGGGGCTTGTGCATCAGGTCAATGAATTCTTCGGCCTGATTTGGGACGATGCCGAGGAATTGGCGCAACTCGCGCGGCAATCCCACCCGCGCGTGGTGCTGGAAACTGGCGGGCTTTCACCAGAAGCAACAGCGCTTGCCAATCGCCTAGCACGAGATTTTCGACGGCTGACGCCGGACACCATCGCAACCATTGAAGCCGCCTTGGATAGGCTGCCGAAGGAAAGACGCTGATGCCGATGCAAGCATTATCGGCGGGGCTATTGGCGGGGGTTGTGGGCTTTGCTTCTTCCTTCGCGGTAGTACTGCAAGGTTTTGTGGCGATGGGCGCTAGCCCGTCCCAGGCCGCATCCGGCTTAATGGCAGTTTCCATCGCCATGGGGCTATGTGGCGTTCTACTTTCGTTGTGGAAGCGCATGCCGATCAGCTGCGCCTGGTCCACGCCTGGTGCCGCGCTGATGGCAGCTTCCATCATGCCGGCGGGCGGTTTTGCTGAAGCGGTGGGCGCATTCATCATCTGCGCTTTGTTGCTGATTTTAGCTGGATTATGGAAACCCTTGGGCCGGGCGGTGGCGGCGATTCCAGCCTCACTCGCCAATGCGATGCTGGCTGGAATCTTATTTGGCTTATGTTTGGCACCGGTGCGTGCAGTGGCAGAAGCACCCATCGCCGCACTCACCATCATCGCTGCCTGGATCATCGCTGGGCGCTGGCACAAATTAGCCGCAGTGCCGGCGGCGGTGATTGTCGCGGGCATAATCATCGCGTTTCAGGCCCCGATGCCACAGGGGAATTGGGCGCCCAGCCCGGAATGGGTGACGCCTGTTTTTTCCTTGACTGCTCTCACCGGCCTTGCGCTGCCGCTGTTTATTGTGACGATGGCGTCACAAAATATTCCAGGTATGGCGGTGCTCAGCGCAAACAATTATCGCCCCAATCCTGGGCCACTTTTTTCTACTACAGGATTCTTCAGTCTTTTGGCTGCGCCTTTCGGCGGACATGCGGTGAATCTGGCCGCCATCACTGCCGCCATGTGTGCCGGTGATGGCGCCGGGCCTGATCCCGCGCGGCGTTGGCCCGCTGCTGTGATGGCGGGCTTGGTCTACACCGCTTGCGGCTTGGCAGCCGGCATGGCGAGTGGCTTGGTGGCTGTCGCACCGCCCATCCTGATTGAAGCAGTTGCGGGCCTTGCATTGCTGGGTTCATTTGCCGGCGCGCTGATGGGCGCGGTGCGGGAAGACAAGGATCGCGAAGCTGCAGTGATTTGCTTTCTGATCGCGGCGTCTGGCATTGCCTTCCTTGGCATTGGTGGCGCCTTCTGGGGTTTGCTGGCGGGTGGAGGCATGTTGGCGCTATCGCGCTGGAAGCGCTAACGCGCAGGCATTACGCGCGCAAGGAATTCCGGCACGCGACGCAAGGCATCTTCGCGTGCTGCGGGATGCGTACCGATGGTGGCCGTGCCGTTGCTGGTCGCACCAACGCCGCGAAGCACACGTTGCGGCGTATCAGGCGCGTCGAAATCGTGATGCGCGCCGGGGTAGGTATAGGCTTCCAAACGCCCGCCGGTGAGTGCCGCAAGTGTCACGCAGGGTGGCGCGGGCGTCCAATCATCCGCCTCACCCACCAGCAACAATACTTGTGCCACGGGTTGCCACGGATCGCGCCTTTCTGACAGCGTCTTGCACCCGGGATAAAAGGCGATACCAGCAGCGAAGTCGTGCCTCAGCCCTGCGGGGCGCGCGCGGCTTTCACGCGACAAGGTCCAAAGCACCGTGCCGCCACCATTGGACCATCCCATCAACGCAATGCGATCTGGCCGCACATCCGGGCGCGCTTGCAGAAAAAGCAGCGCGGCATAGGCATCGCGTGCGCGTTCCACACTCACGCGAATGCGGCGATCACCGCCTTGGCCGCAAAGGCTGGTTTCATTGCGCGGCGTCAGGCTATCCACTTGCAAGACAAGGTAGCCCAAAGCTGATAAGCGCCGCGCCCAATCCGCATCGCGCGAAAATGGCTGACCGCTGCGTGTATTCATGCCGGCGCAGCCATGCATCAGCACAACAGCGGCATGCGGCCCGCGCCCTGAAGCTTGCCAAATTACAGCATTCAGCGTGGCTGGGCCATTGGCAGCCTGTTCGCCGGGGTGGGCGGGAATGGTGATGGCTTGTGGCTGCGCCATCGCCGGCGCGGCAGCAAACGAAAGCCATAGGATCAGCAGGCGCCACATAATATTATCAAAGATGAAGATGCGTATCGCCGTCAATCGGGGCGTTTTGACGCATGACCGAGTATGGTGAGAGGATGCTTCTTCAGGCCTCACTGCCGCGATTTCATCAGGAATATCCCCATGAAGCTCCGTGTTTTTCTGACGCATACGCCGGAAATGTTTGAAGGCTATTACGGCCCACGCGCCTTGGCGGCTTTGACCGATCAAGCAGAGGTCATTCGGAATCCGGGGTCTGCCGTGCTGTCCGGCGCAGCCTTGGCGGAAGCGGCGCGCGGCTGCCATGCCATTGTCGCGGATCGTGCAACGCCAGGGCTTCCGGAAACCTTCGCCGCCATGCCGGAGCTTTTGGCCTTTCTACGCGTGGCGGTGGATATCTCCACCATCAATGTGCCGGCGGCCAGCGCAGCAGGGGTTTTGGTAACGCGCGCGACACCAGGCTTTGTGGATGCGGTGGTGGAATTGGCGCTGGGCTTCATGGTGGATTTGGCGCGCGATGTCAGTGCCATGGCCAGTACCTATCGTGCCGGTGGCTTACCGCAAGGCCGCATGGGATTACAGCTTTCGGCGGCGCAGCTTGGCATTATTGGCTATGGGCGCATTGGCCAAAAGCTTGCGGAAGTGGCGCTGGCGCTTGGCATGCGTGTGGCGGTGGCGGACCCCTTCGCCAAGGTGGCGGATCCGCGCATTACGCAAGCGGGCTTTACGGAAGTGCTGGCGAGTTCCGATATGGTTGTCTGCCTAGCGATTTCCGATGCCTCCACCAGGCATCTGTTCAACGCGGCTGCCTTTGCCGCCATGAAGCCAGGGGCGCGCTTCATTAACCTCGCGCGCGGGGAATTGGTGGATGAAGCGGCGCTGATTGCGGCGCTTGATTCCAAGCATGTCAGCGGCGCCGCAATGGATGTGGGCAGCGCGCCGGATCAAAGACCGAACCCGCTACTGGCGGCCCGGCCTGATGTGGTGGCAACCCCCCATATCGGCGGCATGACACCTGAGGCGATGGAACATCAAGCCATGGATACGGTGCGCCAAATCGCTGCCCTTGCGCGCGGGGCAATGCCAGAAGGTGCGGTAAATGCCGATGCAGCGTTCAGAGTAAGGCACTTCTTGGCAAGTGCGTTATAATTGCCTTCAGCCCCGCACCGGTTTGCGTAATCCCCAGAAAACAATAGCCCCGGTTGCATACGCCGCAATTGAAAGCGTGAAGGCAAGACGGTAGCTGCCCGTAAGATCGAAAAGGTAGCCGGCGCCCCAGGCACCAAGCCCTGCGCCAAGGCCGGCGCCAATGGTGATGAACCCAAGAATAGTACCAAGTCGGGGGCCACCGAAAAGATCCGCTGTCTTAGCTGTGATGGCCGGCCCACGCGCGCCCCAGGTGATGCCGAAGAAACATGCATGTACCCACAGCAATACATGCTGATCTTCACCATCAATCAGCAGCGCCGCACCAACACCAATGATTGAAACGATATAGGCCAGAATGGCGGCACCCTCCCGCCCGATATAGTCTGAAATCGTACCGGTCAGGATCACGCCTGGCAGGGCCAGCAAACTTCCAAGCCCCAGGACGAAAGCCGCGTAAAGGGGATCAAAGCCACGATCCACTGCAAAAGCGAGCTGATGAAGAGAAACCAGAAAAGTGCCGATGCTGGTGAGGCCATAGACGCAGAAGAGCAACCAGAAATGCCGTGTGCGTATCGCGTCACGAACCGACCAGTCCCGCTGCGTTGTAGCGGCTGTATTCGCTTTGGCGATGGGCGAAAGCTCCGCGCCGCGAAACAATGCGGCCAGGGGCAGTATCAGCGCCGCCATCACGCCTGCTTGCAGTAGATAGGCAGTGCGCCATCCCACGTCGCTCACCATGAGCTGAGCAATAGGCACAGAAATCGCGCGACCAAAGCCATTGGCCGATTGCAGCATGGACATGGCCATGCCGCGCCGTGCGATGAATAGTCGCGAAATCAATGGTGCGAAAACCACCATGCTGATACAATTGGCGCCGAGCGTCATGACAACGCCATAAAGCAACACGATCTGCCAAAGTGATGTCGCAAAAGCGCTGCCAAGCAGGCCAAGCGCAAGCAGGCAGCCACCCAGCAGCACCATGCGTCTTGTGCCGAAGCGATCCACCATGCCGCCCACCAGCGGCGATGAAACCCCGCCCACCACCTGCCCAACCGAATAGGCGATGGAACTTTCGCCGCGGCTCCAGCGAAATTCCGCGATGAAAGCCAGCAGAAATACACTATAGGCATGCATCAGGCTGGCGCTGATGGTGAAGGCCAGAAAGCCGCCAGCGAGAATGAACCAGGCGCGCCGCGAAGGGGCTTCCTTCATGCCGGGCCTGCCCCTGGGGCCACACGCTTCTGCTTCACCCTGATGCTACCCCCCGGCCTGATCGCCCCATGTCACGCAGCATGGCGCCGACGCGTTGTGCGCGCAATGCCGCCCCTTGGCCCGCCCCTTGGCGGCAGGCGCCTGTCGGTTCATGCTGCGCCCGAAGGCGAATTCGGAGGAAACATGAAGCCGCGTATTGTTGTTGTCACGCAATCCATGGTGGATGAAGCGGTAATCCAGGAAATGGCGCCGGATGGTTTTGATCTGCGCATAGCCAAGCCCGGCGGCGCGGATTGGAAGGAAGCCATGGGAGAAGCCGAATACCTAGTCGGCTTCGTGGATATGCTGGTCAAGGATGAGCTTTACGCCATCGCCCCCAAGCTGAAGCTGATTCAGGTATTGAGCGCGGGTTATGACCGTGCGGATATCGCGGCAGCCCGACGTGGCGGTGTACCCTTTGCCAATAATGGTGGTGCGAATTCCACCGCGGTTTCCGAACATGCGGTGCTGCTGATGCTGGCTGTCTCGCGGCAATTGATCCGTCAGCACGCCAATGTCGCCGCAGGGCGCTGGCGCGGCAATCAAACGCCGAAGCTATATGAATTGCGCGGGCGCACCCTTGGCATTGTGGGTCTTGGCACCATCGGCAAGAAGACCGCGCGGCTGGCGCAGGCTTTCGGCATGACAGTGCATTACTATGATATTGCGCGGCTGCGTGAAGAAACCGAAGATGCGCTGAATGTGCGCTTCCGGCTCTATCGGGAATTGCTACGGACATCTGATATCGTCTCGCTTCATGTCCCGCTCAATGCCAGCACCAAGGGGTTGTTGGGGGAGGCTGAATTGGCGCTGATGAAGCCGACAGCCTTCCTGATCAATACCAGCCGCGGGCCGGTGGTGGATGAAGCCGCACTCTATCGCGCACTGTCATCGGGCCAAATCGCCGGCGCTGGGCTGGATGTGTTTGATCAGGAACCGCCGCCGCCCGACAATCCGCTCTTCAACTTGGATAATGTTGTACTGACCGCGCATATGGCCGGCCCCACGCAGGACAGCAACATCGCCCGTCTGCGCAATGCTTTTGACAATGTGCAGCGCGTCGCGCGCGGTGAGGCGCCGCTTTGGGTCATTCCGGAACTGAACGAATAGGAACGCCAATTATGTCATCCGACAATATCGCGCGCGCCATCGAAAAGCTGGTTGCTGTCCATAAGGGCGGCGCGCCCATAGCCAATCTCGGCGATGCCGCGCCAGGCAATGAGGCAGATATCTTCGCCATTCAACGCGGCGTGCTGAAGGCGCTCGGTGGCGCCATTGGTGGCTGGAAATGCGCGACTCCGCCCGGCAAGCCGACCAATTTCGGCATCATGGCCGTAAGCGGCGCGCGGCAATCTGGCGGGCGTTGGGGTGTTGCGAACACACGACCTATCGGCCTTGAAACCGAGGTTGCCTTTCGCCTGAAGCGTGATCTGCCACCGCGCGGCAGCGCCTATAGCCGCGAAGAAGTGCTGGACGCGATAGACGCTGCCTTCCCGCTGCTGGAATTGGTGCAATCGCGCTATGCGGATCACAAGATAGTATCACCCGCTGAAGGCATGGCAGATAACATCGCGCATCTTGGCTATGTGGTAGGCGCCGATGTCGCTGATTGGCGACGCTGTGATCTGCCCAATCTTGCCGTGCGGCAATCCTATGCTGGTGCGGTGCAGGTGGATCAGAAGGGCGGCAATCCCTCCGGCGATCCAGTGCTGCCTTTGGTTTGGCTCGCCAATCATCTGCATGGGCTTGGCGAGCATCTACGCGTCGGTCAGGTGGTGACTACCGGCACCTATACAGGGTGCATCTTTGTTCCGCCCGGCCAGCGCGTGCAGGCCGGGTTTGCGGGGTTTGGTGAGATCACTTTCGATCTCACCTAATAGAACTCAAAGTCCAAGCTTGCCGGCAACACCCAATTCGCCGGCAAGCTTGGTCAATACCTCAATCGTCTTATCCTCAATCTCAATGCCATTGGCGCGGCGATCCGCCTCACGCATCGCTTCAAGCTCACCGGGGTAGAAAACGCCCTGGCTGCCTTCGGCAGGCGGCGTATCCTTCAGATAGCGCGCGAAATCCGCGACTTCCTGTTTGAATTGCGCCAGCGGGCGGAAGGCATCCACCTTGAACACTGCCATGAAGCAGCCGTCATTATGTCGGCCCGTAGGTTCCACACCAAAGCCAAGCCCGGTCAGCAGGCCGCAGAGAATCTCCACCATCGCGGCCAAGCCAAAACCCTTATAGCCTTCGGTGCCCCCCAACGGCAGCAAGGCGCCGCCCTTCTTCAATTGCGAAGGATCGCGCGTGGGCTTGCCATCAGCGCCAATCACCCAACCATCCGGCACTTCCTGCCCGCGCGCTTGCGCCAGAAATACCTTGCCCGCCGCGGCGGCGGAGGTTGCCATATCCAGCACAAACGGCCCGGCTAAATCGGATGGCACGGCAATGGAAATCGGGTTGGTGCCAAGCCGCGCTTCACGCCCACCGAAAGGCGCTACAGCCTTGGGCGAACGCCCGGAATCCGCCGTGCAAATGCCAATCATGCCAGCCTCCGCCGCCATCAGCGGATAGCTCGCCAAACGGCCAATATGCCCCTGCCGAAACACGGTGGCGGCAGCGACATTGGATTTCTGCGCCTTTTCGATGGTGTAGCGCATGGCCTTTTCATTGGCGACGTAACCAAAGCCCCAATGCCCATCAATCACCGATGTGGTCGCGCTTTCCTGCACAATCTTCCACGGCGCGCCAGGCACGATATGCCCAACCTTAATGCGTTCGATATAGCCCGGGATCATGATGATCCCATGCGAATCATGGCCCACCAGATTGGCGCTGGTGCAATGCCGCGCGACGGTTTCCGCCTCATCCGCTGGCGCGCCAGCAGCAATCAGAAGTGTGCGGCCAATTTCCTTGACGCGATCGGCACTGAGTTTCGGCATGGTATCCCCCTTTTCAATCCTGCAATATCAATCCGGCTTGATTCCGCTGGCGCGCACAACTTCGCCCCAGCGTACCCAATCTTCCTGGATCACCTTGGCGTAATGTTCGCGCGTGCCACCCACCGGCGTGGCGCCAAAGCTGCGTACGCGTTCCGCGACATCGGGCTGGCGAAGTATGGCGTCGAGTTCTTGTGAAAGTCGGTCCAAAATGGGTTCAGGCACGCCGCGTGGCGCCAAGATACCGCCCCAGAAGGTCACGTCATAACCCGGCACGGTTTCGGCAAAGGTCGGCACATCAGGATAGGTTGGTGAACGTTCCGCACTGGTGATCGCGATCGGGCGAATGGTACCGGCTTCAATCAAGGCGCGTGTGGCGAAAAGAGAATCACTCGCCAATTCCACATCGCCGCGCACAAGCGCCGTGAGGGAAGGGTTGTTTCCGTTATAGGGCACCATTGTCAGTTCGATGCCCAACCGCTGCATTAAAATGACCAGCGATAGGTGATTCACGCCGCCGCTGCCCGGATGCGAAACTGTGAGCCGGCCCTGGCGTTGTTTTGCCAATTCAATTACCTGTGGCAGGGTGCGCGCCGGAAAATCGCTGCGGGATACCAGCAGCAAAGGCGAGGATTGCGCCATGGAAACCGCAGAAAATGCCTGCGTCGGATCAAGCCCTGAGGCGCGATTGACCAAAAGCGTAATCAGCGTGGAAGAAGACGCGAAAAGATAGGTATAGCCATCCGCCGATTGCCGCGCGACATGTTCCGCCGCAAGCAAAGTACCCGCGCCGGGGCGATTTTCAACAACGAAGGTACTGCCTGGAATACGCTCACCCAGCTTGGCGGCAAGCAAGCGCGCCATGATGTCATTGGCGCCACCTGCGGCGAAGCCCACCACAATGCGCACCTGTCGCGCGGGCCAGGCTTGTGCATGGGCACGGCCCGACACTGCGCCAATAAGCGCGGGCGCAGCAAGCAAAGCGCCGCGGCGATGAATGCCCGTCATGGCCTTGTCTCCTCCATCTTGTTTCTTGTTTTGAAGGCTAAGCCCGCCCCGCCCTGCTCGGCAAGCCTCGGGCCCCAAGGCTTGAAAGCGCCGCCGCTTCGGATCAGGCTGTTGCCACGAAGGCAGAAAGGAAACACGCCATGACCGATCTACCAAACGCCGATACCGCAACGCGCGCCTGGTTTGACGCCTGGCTGGAACGCTTCGCCGGTTTTGTGCGTGAGGTTGATTATGCTTCTGCGCGCCCGCTTTTCCATCCTGATGTGCTGGCCTTTGGGACGCATCGTGATGTGATCCCTGGGCTTGCCGCCTGGCAGGCGACGCAATGGGATAATGTCTGGCCGAAGACGGAGGATTTTCGCTTCACGCTTTCGGAAACCCATGTGCTGGCATCGGATGATAAATCCATGGTGGTTGTTGTCGCACCCTGGACCAGTACGGGGTTTCACCCGGATGGGACTCGCTTTGAAAGGCCAGGGCGCGCCACTATGATTTTTCATGGTGCGCCGAATGCGTGGCTTTGCGTCCATTCCCATATGTCGCTCAATCGCGGCGTGCCGCAATCAAGCCACGCCAATCGTCCCGTGAAGGCGCCCTAAATTCGCCCCTTTAGGAAAGCAAAAACGTATCATCGCAGTCGCTGGAGCCAACCCCATGCATCGCTTGAGCCTTGCCCTTACGCTGATTGCCCCTGCTGCGCTTGCGGCGGAAATGCCCATCCGTGGCGTGACACTTTCGTCTGCCGGCATTGCACAGATTGAACGCGCCGGCGAAGTGGCGGCGAATGCGCCGGTGGTGTTTCGCGCCCCGCTCGGCGATGTTGATGATCTGCTGCGATCGCTGATGATCCTTGATCCCGCCGGGCGTGTTGAGGGCCTAAGCCTGCCAGCGCGTGATCTGTTGAATGAGGCGTTTCGCGGCCTGCCGCTCCGCCCCGCAGATTTCGAAAACCGCGCGAGCTTGCTGAATGCGCTTCGCGGTCAGGAAGCCGAGGCCGCCGGTGCGCGCGGACGTATTGCAACCGCAGCGGAGACCGAGGCCGGGCTGCATCTTTCGCTGATCGGGCCCCGCGGTTTGCTCTCAGTACTGCTGAAATCGGGCGATGAAGTCACGCTGACCGACCCTGCGCTGGCTGCGCGTGTAGCGCGCGCGGCGGAAGCGCTGGCGGCGGCGCGCAGTGACGATGAAAGGCGCATCGAAATCCGCCTGAGGTCTGATCGCGCGCGGCAGGTGGCGGTGATCTATATTGCCGGCGCACCGCTTTGGAAGCCGTCCTATCGGCTAATCGCGCCGCCGTTTGGTGCAACAACTGGGCAGGCGCGGCTGATGGGTTGGGCAGTAGTGGAAAACGCCTCCGGCAGTGATTGGGAAGGGGTGCGGATTTCATTGGTTTCGGATGAAGCCGCTGCCTTCCATCAACCGATCTTCGAACCTATCACCGTGCCGCGCCCTGAATTGCCAGTGCGAATTGCGGAGGCCATTCGCGTGCGGCCCGATACCAGCCCTCAGCCGATGGTCGCGGCAGCAGCGCCAATGATGGCTCCGCCGCCAGCACCAGCCTCTGCACCGCGCGCAGCCATGCGTGTGGAAGCAGCGCCAGCGCCACTCGCCGTGAATGTTGCGGCTGAAGCCACTGCTGGGCGCGTCGCCTTCACCCTGGAACAACCCGTCAGCATCCGTAGCGGAGAGACCGCCAACCTGCCCTTCCTTGATCTCAATCTTCCGGCAGCACGTATCTGGTGGGTGCAGGATCTGGCCGCGACGCGTCCCTTGCAGGCGCTGCGCTTCCGCAACACCTCCAACCACGTGCTACCCGACGGCTTGGTCACGGTTTTTGGCGGGACGGATGCACCAACTTTCCTCGGCGATGCCGAATTGCGCACGCTGTCACCGGGCGATCAACGCCTGATCGCCTTCGCGCGTGATCGCGATCTACACCTGAACAGCCAGAGCAGCAACCGGGACGACATCACGCGCATCATCCTTCGGCGCGGTTTCATTACCGTTGAGTCAAAAGGCATCGAAGAAACCGCGCTGGCGATTGACCCACGCGGCGCACGCGGTGTGATGGTGATTGACCTGCCGCGTCGCCAAGGTGCCACGCCGCGTTTCCCGGTGGCGGCGGAAGGCGATTTTGGCTTGCGCCACGAAACGCAATTGGAAGCCGCGCCCAAAACCATTCGGCTTGGCTTTGAACGTGATCAGCGCCAGGATTTGCCGCTTTGGGATCAGGGGCTTGGCGACCCGCTACTACTGCAGCCAGCGCAATTTGATCTGGAAGCCTCGCTGCGGCGCCTCCCCGGCGGGCCGGGTTCGGTTGAAAGATTGCAGGACATCCTATCCCGCACCGGCGCCGATGTGCCGGGGCGCGATGTGCTGGCCTCCACCATCACCGCACTCCAGCAGATCCGCGTCTTACTCGATACCGCACGCCTTGCAGCGCGGGAGGCTCGCTCCGCCGATCAGGCACTGGCCCGCGCCCGCCAGGCGGTCGAAGATCGCACCGGCGGGGAACAGCAGGCCGCGCGCCAGCGGCTGAATGCCGCCAGCCGAGAGGCCGAGGCGAAAGGCGCCGCTTCAAGCCGCGCCTTTGAAGCCTGGCAACGCGCCGTAGTGGCGCTACTGCAACAAGGTAGCTGAACCGCTTATTCCGGCTTTACGCCCGCGGCGCGCAGCACGGCAGCGCTGCGGGCAAATTCTTCCCGCACATAAGCGCTGAATGCCGCAATGGTTGCGTATTGCGGTTCAATCTCAATGCCGATGTCAACCAGCCGCGGCTTGATGCGTTCCATCGCCGCGTTGAAGGTGACGTTCAGCGATTCCACAATGCCGCGCGGTGTTTGCGCGGGCGCGAAGGCGCCAATCCAGGCGGCACCTGCCCAGGCAGGCAAACCAGCTTCGGTGGCGGAGGGAATCTCCGGCAGGCTCGCCACGCGCTGAGAACCCGAAATGGCAATCGGGCGCACCGTGCCGGCGCGGATATGGGAAGTGGCGGAAGCGGTCGGGTCCACCGCCATATGCGCTTCCCCCGAAATCACCGCCGCCATGGCGGGGCCACCACCGCGATACTGCACCATTTGCATCTCAACACCCGGCAGCGCCGCGCGGAAGACTTCCGATGTCAAATGATTGGCGCTGCCAATCCCGGCGGAAGCGAAATTGATCTTGCCCGAATTGGCGCGCAGCCAAGTGATCAGGGATTGCATATCGGTGGCCGGAATACTGCGGTTGATCACCAGCACCTGCGGAATGCGGCCCAAATGCGCAACGGGCGCGAAATCCGCAATCGGGTCGAAGGGCATGCGCGCCACCAGGCTTGGTGCGATCACATGCGCATTGGAATGGATCATGATGGTATAACCATCCGGCGCGGCTTTTGCGGAGGCTTCAGAACCAATCAGCCCCGCCGCACCGCCAGCGCGGTTTTCAATCACGATATTCTGGCCGAGCATTTGCCCTGCCGCATCCGCAACCAGGCGCGCAACCACATCCGTGGCACCGCCGGGGGCGAAGGGCACAATGACACGCATTGGCCGATCCGGCCGCCAGGAACCCTGTGCGCGGGCGGAGACAAGGGTAGGTGTGGTAAGCGCAAGCGCCAAAGCTGCGCGACGCGTGATCTGCATGGAATGCTGTCCTTCCCAGATTGAATTCTTCCCTGATCGCGGGCTTATACAGATTTTCCGCTCCGGCGCCATGGATCATCCGCCGCCCTCGGGTTATGCCTAAGGGCAAGGAAGGATAGCTACCATGAAAACCGCTGCCGAAGCCCTGATTGAATTCCTCGCCGCGCAAGGCATTGACCGCGCCTTTTGTGTTCCTGGCGAAAGCTATATCGCGCTGCTTGATGCGCTGCATGCCCATCCGCGCATGGATCTGGTGACATGCCGCAGCGAAGGCGGCGCCGGCTTCATGGCGGTGGCCGATGGAAAAATGACCGGCAAGCCGGGTGTGGTGCTGGTCTCTCGGGGCCCGGGCGCCTGCAATGCCTCCATCGCGCTGCATACGGCGGAACAGGATGCAGTGCCGCTGATCCTGCTGATCGGGCAGGTGGAAAAGCGCGATCTGCGCCGCAATGCCTTTCAGGAAATTGACTATGCCCGCATGTTCGGCGGCATCGCGAAATGGGTGGGGGAAGCGACCAGCGCAGACCAAGTGCCGGAATTGATAGCACGCGCCTATGCCATGGCGATGCAGGGCGTGCCGGGGCCGGTGGTGCTCAGCCTACCGGAAGATGTGCTGGCCGAACCCTGCGCCGCCCCCATCCCGCCCGCCACCATCGCCGCACCGGCACAGCCCGCCCCCGATGATGTCGCGCGGCTCGCCGCCATGCTGCGCGGCGCGGCGCGCCCGATCATCCTGGCGGGCCACGCCATTGACACCCCTGGCGGGCGCGAAGCGCTGCTTGCCTTTGCGGAAGCCTGGCAAACCCCGGTTGCGGTTTCCTTCCGCCGGCAGGATCTTTTCCCGAATGATCACGCGCTTTACGCAGGTGATCTGGGCCTCAGGAACCCGGATGCGCAGCGCGCCGCTTTTGCCGATGCGGATCTGGTGGTGGCCCTTGGCACGCGGCTGACGGATATCACCACGCAAGGCTGGACTTGGCCCGCACCCGGCCAACGCCTTGCGCATATTTGTGCGGAACCGCGCTTTCTGGGCTGGCATTTCCCCGCAGAGGTTGCGGTAGCCGCCGATGCGCGCGCGGTGCTGGCAGCGCTTGGCACGGAAAAACCCGGCGCACCCGCCGCACGCGGCGCTTGGGCGAAAAAGCTGCGTGATTTGCAAACCGCTGAAGCCCAAGTGGCAGCAACAACCCATAATGATGGCATCGCCTTCGCGCGCATTGCCAAGTTGATCGGTGAAATTACGGCACCGGATGCGATGATTGCGCTGGATGCCGGCACGTTCGGCGCGCCCTTCTATCGCAAGATCGCCTGGGTCTCGCCACGCCGGCTGTTGGCGCCGGTTTCAGGCGCCATGGGCTTTGGCGTGCCGGCTGGCGTTGCCGCGGCGCTCCGTTACCCCAATCGGCAGGTGATTGCGCTGGTTGGTGATGGCGGCGCGCTGATGACAGGCGGGGAATTCGCGGTGGCGGTGGCGCGCGGCGTGCCGCTCAAGATGATTCTTTCAGATAACGGTTCCTATGCCTCCATTCGCATCCATCAGGAACGCGCCCATCCGGGGCGCGTGAGTGGCACCAGCCTGGAAAACCCGGATTTCGCTGCCTGGTGTGCAGCGTTTCGCGTGCCGGTCACGCGCATTGAAACGGATGCGGATATGCCGAAGCTGGCTGAGGCACTCGCTGCACCTGGCCCGGCGGCGATCCATGTGCGCACGTCCTTGCAGGCAGTGCTGCCGAAGTAGGGGAATTACCGCTGCATCAGCCGCTTTGCCTCGGCAAGGCAGGCGGCATGATCCGCGGCGCAGCCGCCCGCAATCCAGAACGCCTCAACCTGCGCCAATAGTGCGCCGAGTGCGGGGCCGGGCGAAGCACCTGCTGCCAAAAGATCACGCCCCTGCAAGAGAAAAACTGGCGCGGCTTCGGTGTGCAATGTTGCGCGAAGCCTTGCGCGCAGTGGCGTGGCACCTTCGCGCGCATCCGCCAACCATAGCGCGGCTTCCTGAATTTCCATCGCCACCGCCCCATGGCGCGCGCGCCAACGGCGAAATTCTGCCGCATCAAGCGCCGCGCCGGGTGCCTCAGTTTCCTGCAAAAAACGTAAGGCCCGAGTCTCGGCAATGGAAAACTTCAGTCGCGCCGCAAGCCCCGGCGCAGCGCCGCCCAAAGCCGCCAGCCGCAGCAGGGGTTCCGCCGGCGCGCCGAGTGCCACCAGCCGCGCAACACAATCAATATCGGGCGCAGCGATTTCCGGCAGGATCGCCGGCAGCACGCCAAGCTCTGCCATCAGGCGCAGCGCCGGCACAGGTTCCGCCACCATCAGGATGCGCTTGATTTCCATCCAGATGCGCTCAATGGAAAGCCGCTCAAGGCCGGGGATGGCGGCGCGGATGGCGCGCAACGCCGCCGCATCAGGCGCGCCCTTGCCATAGCGTGCCTGGAAGCGAAAAAACCGCAGCAGGCGCAGATAATCCTCGGCCAAACGCGTTTCTGGATCACCAACGAAACGCACCACGCCGCGCGCCAGATCCTCGCGCCCACCGAAGTAATCATGCAGCACGCCATCCGCGCCAAGCGACATGGCATTGATGGTGAAATCGCGCCGCGCTGCGTCTTCACGCCAATCGGTGGTCCAGGCCACTTCGGCGTGGCGGCCATCGGTAAGCACATCACGCCTCAGCGCCGTCACTTCAATCGGCTGATGATCCCACACCGCGGTCACGGTGCCATGCGCGAGGCCAGTTTCAAACACCTTGCAGCCGGCAGCGCTTAATCGCGCGATGATTTGCTCAGGCGGCAGTGGTGCCGCGACATCCACATCCGCAACAGGCAAACCCGCCAGCGCATCACGCACGGCACCACCCACGGCGCGGCTGCCGGGTAATGCCGCCAGAACCACGGCGGTGGCTGGCGCAGTCAGGAAATCCGGCAATGATGCAAGGCGCTGTTCGGTACCACTCATCGCCGTGGCTCCATGTGGCCCGGCGTGATTTCGGTGCCGTCAATGCGGGCGGGGACATATTTCGATCCCGGCGCGCTGGCGCGTGACAGCCCATACCAAAGGGCGCCGGCCAGCATCAACGCCGCACCGCATCCGGCCAGCACCAGCAGCACGGTGCCGGGCTCGCGCCCAGGGTTCAGCCGGCGCCAGATGAAAAAGGCCGCGAAGGGCGAAAGGAACAGCAGGGCTTCGATCAGGTAAGGCACGGGCTTATCCTAATTCCGCGCTTCAAAACGCGCCAAGCATTCAATCTTCGCGCAGCACGGAAGCAAGCGTCACCAATACGGAAGCGGTGGCACCCCAGATGTAATGGCGCTCATGCGGCCAGACCCAGAATTCGCGCGTCTCGCCACGAAATTCGCGCGACAGGCGTTCGGGCTTCGCAGGATCGGTGACATGCGCCAGCGGATATTCGAAGGTCTCCGCCACCTCCCCCGGATCAGGCTTCAGCGCGAAGGGCGGGCGGAGCAGAGCCACCACTGGCGTCACCAGATAGCCGGTACCGGTCAGCAAGGGTGGCAATTCGCCAACAATCTCCGGCAGGCTGGAATGAAGGCCGATTTCCTCCTCAGCCTCTCGCAGGGCAGCCGTGACGGGGTCTTCGCCTTCTTCAAGCCGCCCGCCAGGGAAGGAAACCTGCCCCGCATGGGCCTTCAAATCAGCGGAGCGCAAGGTCAGTAGCACAGTCGGTTCCGGGTGCAGGATAATGGGCACCAGCACCGCCGCTGGCGTCATGCGCCCACCGGCGCGCGCGGCGCGTTCCACATCTTCCTGCGGTGCGGGCCGATCAGCGCGAAGCCTGAGCGGATCAGCAATACGCGCTTGCAGCGCGGCAACGGTGAGCAGAAACGCGAAATCGCCGCTCACGCTTCCGGCATATCCAGGATGGGCGCTTCATCTATCGGGAAGAACATCCCCTCACTCCAAACGCCAAGTACTTTGCGGCCATCCATGATTTCGGCTTGGGCGAGGGCCACCAATTCGTAGAAGACAGCGCGATTGATTCGTGCCTCCAACCCTGGGCGGACGGTGATATAGGGGCGCGGTTCGCGGCTTACGGGATCAAGATGCACGCGGATAGGGTGTTCCGCATCGGCGGTCACCATTTCATCCAAATTGGTGCGGAAGCTCAGGCATTGGCGCGGCGCGCCATCACCGCAATCACAATCGCGCCAGAATAGTTCAACGGCGATGAAGGGCGCATCTTCAACTTCGATGCGGCCGCGCTCAACCGGTGTTTCCAGAATATAGGACCCATCGGCGCCGCGCTTCAGGACAGAACCGAATAGGCAGACCATTTCCTTCCGGGCAATCGGGCTGCCCCGGTAATACCAGGTACCGTCGCGGGCGATGCGGATGGCAAGATCGCCCACATCATGGGCTTGGCGGGGCGCGCGCGCTTCCATCACATCGGCATGCGTGTGATTTCTTTCTTTCGCCGCATCCTGAAACGCCATAATCTTTGCTCGACCCTTGCCGTGGGACCCCTTGTCACCCAACCTGATTGAAGGCGGGGGCGAGTCCCGGAAACGATTTCTGTAATATAGGGAGCCTATCCCGCATGCGTGAAGGTGCTGAAGCCCCGGAAGCGACATTCCTGGTGCAGGAAGTTGAAAAACTGGGCCAAAAGCTGGCCGGCGTCAGGGCTGCCATCGGCGCGGCCATCTATGGCCAGGGCGATGTGGTGGAACAAAGCCTGATCGGGCTGCTCTCGGGCGGGCATGTGCTGCTGGTGGGGGTGCCGGGCCTCGGCAAGACGCGGCTGGTGGAAACGCTGGGTCAGGTGATGGGGCTGGACGCCAAGCGGGTGCAATTCACGCCCGATCTGATGCCGGCCGATATCCTGGGCAGTGAAGTGCTGGAAGACCAGGCCGATGGAAGGCGGGGCTTTCGCTTCCTGAAGGGCCCGATCTTCTGCCAATTGCTGATGGCGGATGAAATCAACCGTGCCTCCCCCCGCACGCAATCGGCGCTTTTGCAGGCCATGCAGGAACAGCGTGTGGCGATTGCCGGGGAAATCCACCCCCTGCCGCAGCCCTTTCACGTGCTGGCAACGCAAAACCCGATTGAACAGGAAGGCACCTACCCCCTGCCGGAGGCGCAGCTTGACCGCTTCCTGCTGGAAATCGCCATAAGTTACCCGGATGAGGCCGCGGAACGCGCCATGCTGCTGGCGACCACCGGCGCTCCGGAAGCGCCCCCACCCCAGGCGCTGACCGCCGCCGAATTGATGGCAGCGCAAGCCCTGATCCGCCGCATGCCGGTGGGTGAGAAGGTGCTGGAAGCGATCCTACGCTTGGTGCGCGGCGCGCGGCCTGAGACCGCCAGCCTGCCGATTGTGCGTGAAAGCCTGGCCTGGGGTCCCGGCCCGCGCGCGGCGCAAGCGCTGATGCTGGCCAGCCGCGCCCGCGCCGTTTTGGATGGGCGGCTTTCGCCATCGCTGGATGATGTGCTGGCTTTGGCCGAACCCGTGCTGCGGCACCGCATGGCGCTGAATTTCGCCGCGCGGGCAGAAGGGGCCAAGCTTGCCGATGTGATCGCCGCGCTGAAGGCCGATCTTGGCTGAGGCCGCGCATAGCCTTGTAACCGCGCGGGCCGAGGCTCTCGGCGCCCGCTTGCCGCCTTTGGTGGTGAAGGCCGAACGCATTGCGGCGACGGTGATGCAGGGCGTGCATGGAAGGCGCCGCTCCGGTCAGGGTGACGCGTTTTGGCAATTCCGCCCCTATCTGCCGGGGGATGCGGCATCGCGGGTGGATTGGCGGCAATCGGCGCGATCTGACCGCGTATTCATCCGTGAAACCGAATGGGAAGCGGCGCAAACCGTGGCCCTTTGGTCCGCGCGCGGTCCGGGCATGGCCTGGCGCAGCCGCGATACGCTGCCGCTAAAGCAGGAACGCGCCGAGATGCTGTTGCTGGCCCTTGCCGCGCTGCTGCTGCGGGGTGGGGAGAGGGTGCGCGGGTTTGGCGCCCCGCGTGCCTTTGTTGGCCGTACCGCGCTGGCGCCCTTGGCGGGTTTTCTGCCGGAACAGCCTAAGATCCCCGCCGATCCCCGCCTGCCGCGCCATGCGCGCGTGGTCTTGTTGAGTGATTTCCTGGCCCCGCTTGAAGAAACCCGCGCCGCGCTGGCGGGTTTGGCGGCACAGGGCCTGCGCGGACATCTGCTGCAAATCCTGGACCCCGCCGAGGAAACCCTGCCCTTCGCGGGGCATATCCGTTTTGAAGACCCGTCGGGCGGCGCCCCCGCCCCCATTCCGCGGACCGAGGCTTTGCGCGGCGCTTATCAGGCAGCGCTCGCCGCCCATCGTGAAGGTCTGGCCACCGCCGCTACCGCCATGGGCTGGAGCTTCGCCACCCATCGCACGGATCAGCCGCCGGAATTGGCGCTACTTGCGCTGTTTCAGCGGTTGGAAGGCGGCTGATGCTGACCCTTGGCCCCATCGGCTTCGCCGCCCCTTGGCTGTTGCTGGCATTGCCGGCGCTGCCGGTGCTGTGGTGGCTGCTGAGGGTCACGCCACCCGCACCCAAGCGCCAAATCTTCCCACCCACGCGCATTTTGCGTGAGTTGCAGCCGGCCGAGGCGACGCCAGCGCGCACGCCCTGGTGGCTGTTGCTGCTGCGCCTGATCGTGGCGGGGCTGATCATTCTGGGCCTGGCGCGGCCAATTTGGCAGCCAACAGCCGGCACCGGCCAATCAGGCCCACTTTTGCTGGTGCTCGATGATGGCTGGGCCGCCGCGCCGGATTGGGCGCGACGCATGACCCATGCCCAGCGCATCCTGGAAGCCGCCATGCGCGAGGCGCGGCCCGTGGCGCTGCTGACCACGGCACCGCAACAGGGTGAAGCCGATCCTCTGACTTTTCTGCCAGCCGAAGAAGCCGCCGCGCGCTTGGCGGTGGTGCGCCCCAAGCCCTGGGCACCGGATCGCGCCGCCGCGCTGGCTTCGGTCATGGCGCTGCGGGCTGGAAACCCCGGCGGCTTTGAAAGCCTGTTTCTGACCGATGGGCTGGAACATGGCGCGGGTCAGGATGCGCAGGGCTTGCTGACTACCCTGGCCGCCGCCGGGCCACTCACGTTGATGCAGGCGCCGGCCGAACCAAGGCGCGTGCTGGCACCACCCGTTTTGGAAGGTGATCGGCTGCGGTTGAAATTAGTGCAGGCCCCGGTGGCGCTGCCCGGGCAGGTCGCGATCCTGGCGCGCGGCGGGGATGGGGCGAGCCTCGCGCGGGTGGATCTCGCCCTGGCGCCGGGGGCGGGCAGTGCCGAGGCCTTGCTGCAACTCCCGAGCGAAATCCGCAACCAGGTGGTGCGGCTGGAATTGGAACCGGAAGCCGGCGCGGCGGGTATTTTCCTGCTGGATGAAAGCTTCCGCCGCCGCCCGGTGGGCCTCAGCGCAGCCGAGGATACCGGGGCGGATGCGCCCTTGATCGGCCCGCTTTTCTATCTGCTGCGGGCACTTGATCCCTTCGCGGAGCTGCGTCGCGGCACGCCGGAAGCGCTGCTCGCGCGCCGGCTTTCCGTGCTGATCCTGGCGGACCGCGAATTGGCGGACCCCAAGGAACGCGAAGCGCTCGATGCCTGGGTGCGCCAGGGCGGCACCTTGATCCGCTTTGCCGGGCCGCGCTTGGCGGCCAAGCAGGATACGCTGCTTCCCGTGCCCTTGCGCTCCGGGGAACGCCAATTGGGCGGCATGCTGACCTGGGAAAAGCCGCAAACCTTGGCCCCCTTCCCCGATCATTCGCCCTTTGCTGGGCTGATCCCGCCAGCCGAGGTCACTGTTGAGCGCCAGGTGCTGGCGGACCCATCGCCGCGCTTGGCGGAACGGAGCTGGGCAAGGCTTGCCGATGGCACGCCCTTGGTGACGGCGGAGGCCCGCGGCGCTGGGCGGATTGTACTGTTTCATGTGACGGCGCAGGCGGAATGGTCGAACCTGCCACTATCTGGGCTTTTCGTGGATATGCTGCGCCGCTTGGTTTCCCTTTCCGCCGGCGTCGCAGCCGGTGAGGCTGATCACCCGCTGGCGCCATTGGAAACACTGGATGGTTTCGGCCGGCTTGGCGCCCCGCCTTCGGGTGCTGCGCCGGTTTCAGCGCGCGCTTTGGAAGAAACCCGCGCTTCCCCGCGCCACCCGCCCGGCTGGTATGGCCCGGCGGGCGCGGCCGGTGAGGCCGCCTATCGCCGTGCCTTGAACCTTTCATCCCACCTGCCCGCACCGCAATTGATGGGCGCGCCGCCAGCCTCAGCCCGTGTGGAAACGCTGGGCGGTGAAGGGGCGGAACGTGATCTCGGCCCATGGCTTTTGGCCGCTGCCTTTGCGCTGTTTTTGGTGGAGTTGGTCGCGGCGCTTGGCCTGCGCGGGTTATGGCGCCCGCGGCGTTTTGCGCTGCCCGCGCTGTTATTGCTGGCGCTGGTGCCGTGGCAGGCAAATTCGCAAGCGGTGGATGGCAGCGCGGCACTCGCCACCCGCTTGGCCTATATCCAGACCGGCGATGCGGCGGTGGATGAAACCTCCCGCAGCGGACTCGCGGGGCTGTCTGATTTCGTAAATCGGCGCACGGCGGCGGCGCTGGCCGAACCCCATGGCGTGACGCCGGGGCAGGATGATCTTTCCTTCTACCCGCTGCTTTATTGGCCGATCCTGCCCGATGCGCCTGCACCTAATGCAACAGCGGTCGCAGCGCTGAATGATTTCATGCGCCAGGGCGGCATTATTCTGATGGATACGCGCGATCAGGGATCGGGCGAAGGCATGGCACAAAGCGCGCGCGCCGCTCTTCGGCGCGTGACGCGGGATTTGGCGATACCGCCGCTGACCCCAGTGCCGGAAGACCATGTGCTTAACCGCGCCTTTTATTTGCTGAATGAATTGCCGGGGCGGTTTGCGGGCGGTCAGGTTTGGGTGGCGCGCGATCAGGACCGCGCGAATGACAGCGTGAGCCCGGTGATCCTGGGCGGGCATGATTGGGCGGCAGCCTGGGCGATGGACCGTAATGGCCAGCACCCGCATGCAACCATCCCAGGCGGGGCGCGGCAGCGCGTGCTGGCGTATCGTTTCGGCACCAATCTGGTGATGTATGCCCTGACCGGGAATTACAAAGGCGATCAGGTTCATGTGCCCGCGATATTGGAGCGGCTGGGGAATTGAGAGGGGGCGCGTTTCAGCGCCATCCGCCATCAGAGTTAGTCTCTGCTATTTCGAGATGCTTACGACCGCCGAAGGCGGGCGCGAGCCCGAATGGGCGACGCCGCTTATGCGGCGAAGCCAAGCGCGCGGAGGCGCGCGCCGGCGTTTGAGGGCGGATCGGTCACGATCCGCACAATGTTCAACGAATAGGCGGCGCGTACATTAAGCCGCCACGCGTCCAAAGATCATTCAAGCCACGCGGCAGATTGATGGGTGAATCCTTGCCGAGATTCCGATCAAAGATTTCACCATAATTCCCAACCGCCTTGATGGCGTTATAGGCCCAGCGCCGATCAATCCCCATCAGCGGCCCGTGATCGCCCGAAACACCGAGCAAACGACGGATGGAAGGATTGGGGCTATTCAGCATCTGGTCCACATTGGCTTGCGTAACGCCCAGTTCCTCAGCCTCGATCAGCGCAAAGACCGTCCAGCGTACAATATCGAAGAACTGGTCATCGCCATGGCGCACCGCCGGTGCCAAGGGTTCTTTTGAAATGATATCGGGCAGCACGACATGTTCGGCCGGGTTACGCAAAGCGCTGCGGATACCGGCCAACTGCGACGCATCGGTGGAAAACGCGTCGCAGCGGCCGTTGTTGTAGGCGTTGCGCGTTTCCTCATTCTGTTCGAACACCAAGGGCTGGATGCGCGTATTCGTGCTGCGCGCCCAATCCGCCAGGTTCAATTCATTCGTCGTACCGGCAGTGACACAAATGGTGGCGCCCGCCAGATCAGTGGCGCGCTTGGCGCCGGTTGCCACCCGCACCATGAAGCCCTGGCCATCGTAGAAATTGACGGCGGTGAAGTTAAGCCCATTGGCCGTATCACGCGAATGGGACCAGGTGGTGGTGCGCGACAGCATATCCACCTGCCCCGATTGCAGAGCAGGCAGGCGCGCCTGGGAAGACAGCACCACCCAGCGCACCTTGTTGCCATCGCCCAGAATGGCTGCAGCCACCGCGCGGCAGGTATCCGCATCAAGCCCGCGATTGACGCCTTGGCTATCAATCACGCCAAAGCCCGGCGCACCGGGATGCGCGCCGCAAATCAGCGCATCGCGCGCGCGAATGGCGGCAACGGTTGGGCCTTGCTGCACCGGTTGCGCAAAGGCCGGCAGCGCGGCGAGCAAGGCGGCGGCGAGCAGGAATTTCGCTTTCATGTTTCTTCCTCTTGGAACGGTAAACCTCATATAGGCACTCGCTTGCCGAGTCGCTGCCACAGGGCAACGCCAAGCAGCACACCAAGCGCGAGCAATAGGCGCTGCGTATCGGGCAGCAAATGCAAAAAGGCCGCAGCCAGCCCAGCAATCCCCATCGCCCAGCGCAAGACCCAGCCCATAGGCCGCAGCAAATACCCCGCATAGGCAGATGTAATCAGCGTAAGTGCAGAGAGCTGAATAAGCGTCGCCGTTACGATATCAAACAAACTGCCGCGCAGCATGATCCCTGGGTCATAGATAAAGGCAAAGCCAACAGTGAAGCCGGCAATACCGAAGCGGGAGGCATGGATACTGGCAATTGTCGGGCTTGCCTTGGCGATGGCAGCAGCGGCGAAGGCAGCAGCGGCAACGGGTGGTGTCGCATCCGCAATCACCGCAAAGTAGAAGACGAAAAGATGCGCCTGCAAAACATCAATACCAAGCGGCCGGCCCAGTTCCAACACCTGCGGCACACCAATCGCCGCCGCAATGATGTAGGAAGGTGTGGTGGGGATACCGAGACCCAGCACCAGCACCGTCACACAAAGCAGCACCAACAACAGCGCCAGATTGCCCGCCGATAAATCCTTGATGATGCCACCAAAGGCCACCACCATGCCGGTTGCCGTAAGTGCCGAGACCACCACGCCAGCCCCCGCGATGGAAACCGCAAGCGGCGCCATGGTGAAGCCGGCATCCGCCAGGCTATTCAGCACAGCGCGCCAGCCCATCCGCGTGCGCGCACGTAGCAGCGAAACGCCAACCATCGCCAATGTGGCGCAGAAGGCCGCGTAATTCCCGCTCCAGCGTTCCGTCATCAGATAGACCAGCAAACCGATGGGCAGCACCAGATGCGCGTCCTGAAGCACTTCGCGCCAGGCGGGAATATCCTTAAGCGCCATGGGTTCAATGCCGAGCTTCTTCGCTTCAAAATGCACTGCCGCCAGGATCGCGAAGTAATACATCACCGCACCAATGGCCGCCGCGATGATGATATCGCCGTAAGGGATATTGGTGATCTCGGCCATCACAAAGGCGGCTGCGCCCATCACCGGCGGCATCAGCGCACCGCCCACGGAAGCCGCACTTTCAATGCCCGCAGCAACTGCCGGGCGATAGCCAACGCGCATCATCAACGGAATGGTCATGGCGCCCGTGGTGATCACATTGGACACCGAAGACCCGCTCATGGTGCCAAAAAGACCTGAGGTCACAACAGCAACCTTGGCCGGCCCGCCGCTGTAGCGCCCGGCCACGGCGGCACCCAGATTTGAAAACAACCGCCCCGTG
>Ga0315900_10002871_pt1 | contig 25684 bp, 24 predicted proteins | sample LakEriMetagenome_FD_203521 | JGI IMG/M metagenome (GOLD analysis project Ga0315900, IMG submission 203521) | Freshwater fungal communities from buoy surface, Lake Erie, Ohio, United States - Buoy 12 MA114 | ecosystem: Environmental > Aquatic > Freshwater > Lake > Lake biofilm | place: USA: Lake...
CTGGGGCGCCGCCAACGTACCCGGCAGCCGCACCGCACTGATTCTGTGGAATCACGGTGCCGGCCCGCTCGGCGGGGTCAGCTATGACGACTCGCAGAACCACAGTTTCCTCGGCAATCGCGAGATCGTCGAGGCGATCGCCGCGAGCAGCCTCGGGCGGGTCGATCTGCTCGGCTTCGACGCCTGCCTGATGGCCTCGATCGAGCTCGCGAGCGAAGCCACGGGCATCGCGACGCATCTGGTCGCCGCCGAGCGCACCGAGCCCGGCGATGGCTGGGACTACACCGCCTTCCTGAATGCGCTGGCCGTCGCGCCCAACCGCGACACCGCGACGCTCGCCGCTGCGATCGTCGACAGCTACGGCAACTTCTACAGCAGCCAGCAGCCTCTGTCCTCGGTACTGCTCTCCCAGGTGGACGGGATCGAACAGGCCATCGATGGATTCGCCACCGTGATGCGCGGCGCCAGCGCCGCCGACTGGAGCGCTGCGCAGACTGCTCGCGCACGCGCGGCAGGCGGCGACAGCGGCTACGAGGTCTATGTCGACATCGTCAGCTTCATGAGCAGCCTGCAGGCAGCCAGCACCACCACCGCGGTCGACGCCGCTGCCCAGGCGGTGATCGACGCCGTCGGCCGGGCCGTTCAGCGAACTGCCGGCCCTGCCGAACTGCACGGCCTCACCGTGGTGTTCCCGCGCAGCCCGGGCGAGTTCGCCTCGATGAACTACAGCGCCGCGCAGCATCGTTTCCTCGCCAACACCGCCTGGGACGACTTCATCGGGCTCTATGCCACCCAGGTTCGCGGGGCCGCCCCCGCGACCCGTGACGCGACCGCGGGCGCGCGCAGTGTGTTCAGCGCCGCCGACGATTTCGCCGAATCCCTCGACCTCGGTGGCAACGTCCGCGGCTTCGGCAACGACAGCGCTCAGACCCCGCTCGATCTCGGCCGCATCAACCAGAGCGACTTCCGGGTGGCAGGGCTGAACATCGGCTCGGGTTCGGATGTCGACTGGTTCCGGTTCACGCTGCCCACCGGCAGCGCCCTGCAGCCAAGCCTGCGGGTCGATGTCGCCGATCCCGCTTCGGGCGTCACGGTGCGCCTGCTCGATGCCGCGCAGAATCCGGTCGCGCAAGGCACCACCAGCGCGGGCAGCCTGAGTCTGACATCGCTCAACCCGGGCGCTACCTACCTGCTCGAGCTGCGTGCCGCCACCGGCGCCATCGGCGCACCGGCCTACGAGCTGCGGCTGGACGGCTACGGCGGGGCCGGTCCGACCACGCCGGCGGCCGACCTCGGCGACATCGCCGGCAACAACAACAGTCAGGGCAAGGCGCTGCTGCTGGGCAACACCAGCCAGCTCGCGCGTCTTGGGGAACTGCGCAACCTGAGCCTCGACAGTGCCGACGTCGCGGGCGGCGCCACGGGCGGCGACTGGTTCCGGGTGCCGGCGATGCGTGTCACCGAATCGAACGCCAACCGGGTCGAGATCACCGAGGTGCTCGGGTCGGGCGCCGACATCGACCTGCGCGTGGTCGATGCGGCCGGGACGGTGATCGCGCAATCGCTCGGCAGCAACCCGGAGAGCATGCGCTTCAGCCCCCAGACCGGCGACCTCTTCATCCAGGTGTTCTCCGGTAATGGCGTGCCGGTGACGCGCTACAGCCTGCGGATCGATCATGTCGACGGTGCGGGCCAGCTGATCCCCGGGACCGACGCTGACGACACGCTGACCGGCACCGATGGCGACGACACGCTATCGGGCGCCGGCGGCAACGACCTGATCACCGGCGGATTGGGCAATGACCAGATCGACGGGGGTACCGGTTTCGATACCGCCAGCTACCTGTACCCGCGCGAGAACTACACGATCGCGCGCAGCGCCGGCGGCAGCGCCACGGTGAGCTACAGCGGTCCGCTGATCGCCATCTACCCGCCCCCGCCCACCGAGGGCACCGACACCCTGTCGGGCGTCGAGCGGCTGCGGTTCGCCGATCGGTCGGTGGCGATCGACTTCGACGGCGGCGCTGGCACGGCAGCCAAGGTGCTGGGCGCGGTCTTCGGACCGGCAGCACTCGCCAACCCGACACTGACCGGCATCGGCATCCATCTGGTCGACAACCAGGGCTATGGCCTCGCGCAACTGATGGAGCTCGCGATCGTGGTGGCTCTCGGGCCGAGTCCGAGTCACGGACAGCTCGTCGACCTGTTCTACCGGAATCTGGTCGGCCAGGCTCCCGACGCCGCCACCCGTGCCGCTCTGGTGGGTCTGCTGGATCGGGGCGACTTCCCGACCGCCACCGCCTTCGGCGTGGCGGTGGCCGAGCTCGACCTCAACAAGGCCAACGTCGGTCTGATCGGCCAGACGAGCGCGGGCCTCGAGTACACGCCTTACGACGGCTAGCCAGGCCGCACGAGGCGGCATCCCGCGCGATCGCCGGCGCGCGCTTCAGGGCCGGCGAGTCGTGAACATCAGGCTGCGCGAGGTCATGGCGATCGGCCCGTTGATCAGCGAGAGCACCTCGCGGTTTTCCTCGAAGACCGCTCGATCGTAGCGCTCGACCTCGCGTGCGAAGCGTGCCCGCCGCCACGCGAGCAGCGGCCACAGCAGCGTGTAGAGTGCAACCGCCCCATGGCGCCGACGATCGACGTGCAGACGGGTCTCGGCGAAGCCAGCGCGACGCAGACCATAGGCATAAAAGGCGAGATGCAGCGGCATCACATGGCCGCACAGCCGGCCGGCGTTGGCGGGATCGATCGAGGGCGGCTGATACAGGTTGCCAAACCCGGTCCACAGAAAGCGCAGACGAGACTGGAGTTCGAGCAGGTTCGGCGTGGAGACCACCAGCCACCCGCCGGGCCGCAACAGCCGGAAACACTCGGCGAGAAAATCGTAGGGACGATGCAGATGCTCCGTGACTTCGATCGCATAGAGCAGATCGAAGGCGCCATCCTCGAAGGGCATCGGTGCATTGAAGTCGATGCGCCGAAACCGCAGCTCGGTGGCCTCGAAGACGGCCTCGTCGAGATCGGCGGCCACCATCTGCGCGGCGGGCTCACCGCCCGCGGCGGCCAGCCACGCGCCGATCCGTCTGGCCATGTGGCCACGACCCGCACCGATGTCGAGGACCCGCGAGTCTGCGGATAAGCGATCGGTGATCAGCGCGAAGGCACGATCGTTGGTAGCAGGGTGCGAGGCCGAGCGGATCGGCACGAGGCGGGGAGCACTCAAGGATTTTCCCAAAGCCCACACGATGCCACCGGCGAAACCCGTTCCGCCAGACCGGTCACACGCCGTGGTAGAAGAGCAACATGGACCAGCTGCACAGCGCTCTGGGCGCCACTGCCCTGCTCGCGATAGCCTGGGCCGCCTCCGAACGGCGGCAGGCGATCGTCTGGCGACCCGTGTGGGCGGGCATGCTGCTCGCGGGGTGTCTCGCGGCCGCCCTGCGATGGCTGCCAGGCAGCGCCGCGGTCTTTGCCCAGGCCAATGCCGCACTCGATGCGCTCCAGGCCGCCACGGCCGCCGGCACCGCGATGGTCTTCGGCTACCTGGGAGGCGCGCCTCTGCCCTATCCGTCCACCGGACCAGGCTCGAGCTTCGTGCTGGCGGCGCAGGCCCTTCCGCTGGTGCTGGTGGTGTCCGCGCTATCGGCGCTGCTCTTCCACTGGGGCGTTCTCGGTCTGCTGGTGCGGGGCTTCGCCTGGCTGCTCGCCCGTACGCTGGGGGTGGGCGGTGCGGCCGGGATGTCGGCTGCGGCCAACGTCTTCGTCGGCATGGTGGAAGCCCCCGTGGTGGTGCGCCCCTGGCTGGCCGCGATGAGCCGTGGCGAGCTCTTCATCGTGCTCAACTGCGGCATGGCCACCGTGGCGGGCACGGTACTCGTGCTGTATGCGAGCATCCTCGGGCCGATCGTTCCGGGTGCGGTCGCCCACCTGCTGGCCGCCTCGGTGATCGCCATCCCGGTAGCGATCGCGGTAGCCGCACTGATGGTGCCCGGCGACACGCCTGGAACGGCGGCCATCATCGCGCTGCCCCGGCAGGATGACGGCGCGATCGCCGCGCTCATCCGAGGTACCGCCGAGGGTCTGCAGCTGCTGCTCAACATCGTCGCCATGCTGATCGTCTGCGTGGCCCTCGTAGCGCTGGTCAATGCCGCACTCGGCCTGTTGCCCGCGGTGGGCGGCGCAGCCTGGTCGGCCGAGCGCCTGCTGGGATGGCTCTTCGCTCCCCTCGCCTGGCTCGTCGGGGTACCCTGGACCGAAGCGGTGACTGCGGGTCAGCTGCTCGGCAAGAAGACCGTGCTCAACGAGTTCCTGGCCTATGCCGACATGGCGAGTCTCGCGCCCGAGGCCCTGTCGCCGCGCAGCCGGCTGCTGATGACCTACGCGCTGGCGGGCTTCGCCAACGTGGGCAGCCTGGGCATCATGGTCGGCGGGCTCAGCCCGCTGCTGCCCGAAGCGCGTCGTGCCGATTTCGGCCGCCTCGCACTGCGCTCGTTGCCCGCGGGTCTGCTGGCAACCTGCATCACGGCAGCCCTGGTCGGCAGCGTCGCCTGAAGCGCCACGGCCACGCTAAGATCGCGCTCTGCCGTTTTCGCCCCCGCGCGAGCCGTCCCCGGCGCACGCGAGGCCCAGCCCACGCCGCACGCACCGCCGCGCCGGAGAACCCAGCCTTGGCCGACAACCTGCACTGGATCGCCGCGATCATCTTCGCGCTGGCGGTCATCCACACCTTCTCCACGAAACTCTTCGAGAAACTCGCGCACGCACGCCCGAACCATGCCGGCATCTGGCATCTGCTCGGCGAGGTCGAGGTGGTGTTCGGCTTCTGGGCGATGATTCTGGTGGTCTGCATGGCGTTCGCGCAGGGCGCGAAATCCGCCACCGACTACCTCGACTCGCGCAACTTCACCGAACCGATGTTCGTGTTCGCGATCATGGTGATCGCCGGTACGCGTTCGGTGCTGCAGGTTGCTCGCGGCGCGGTCGACATGGTCGCGCGCTACGTGCCACTGCCGGGGGCGATGTCGTCGTACTTCGTGCTGCTCGCCTTCGTACCGCTGCTCGGCTCGCTGATCACCGAACCTGCGGCGATGACCCTCGCTGCGCTCATGCTGCGCGACCGAATCTTCGCCGCCGACGTGTCCACTCGCCTGAAGTACGCCACGCTGGGCACCCTGTTCGTCAACATCTCGATCGGCGGGACGCTCACCTCCTTCGCGGCGCCGCCGGTGCTCATGGTGGCGGCCACCTGGCAGTGGGACTCGCTGTTCATGCTGCTCAACTTCGGCTGGAAGGCCGCGGCCGCCGTCGGCGTCAGCGCACTCGCCTGCACGCTGCTGTTTCGCGCCGAACTTTCAAGGCTGCCCCGCGGCGCCGACGAGCAGCGCCAGGCCCTGCCCGCCTGGGTGGCGATCCTGCACATCGCCTTTCTCGCGGGCGTGGTCGCCTTCGCGCACCACCCGGCGGTGTTCATGGGGCTGCTGCTGTTCTTCATGGGCTTTGCCACCGCCTACCCGCAATTCCAGGACCGGCTCATCCTGCGCGAGGGCCTGCTGGTGGCGTTCTTCCTCGCCGGGCTCGTCGTGCTCGGCGGGCAGCAGCAGTGGTGGCTCGAACCGCTGCTCAAGGGCATGAATGCCGACACCGTCTACATCGGCGCCACGCTGCTCACCGCGATCACCGACAACGCCGCACTCACCTACCTGGGCTCGCTGGTGCCCGGGCTCAGCGACGAGTTCAAGTACTCGCTGGTCGCCGGCGCGGTCACCGGCGGCGGACTCACCGTGATCGCCAATGCGCCCAATCCGGCGGGCTTCGCGATCCTGCGCGGCAAGTTCGACGACGGGGCGATCAACCCGCTCGGGCTGTTCATCGCGGCGCTCGGACCCACCCTGGTCGCGGTAGTCGCCTTCCGGATGCTCTGAGCCACCGACGGGCGCGCCCGCCCCCGCGCAGCCGGCTGCGCGGGTGTCGCGCCCGCCGGCGTCTCGCCCGTTCGTGCGGCCCGTGGCGTCGCTGCCGCCCGTCGGCAGGGCGTGGCCAATGGGCAATCCCTCACGGCGACTCGGCCGGGGGCTCCCTATACTCAGCCGCGCTTCCCCGTGGGAAGCCCGCGGCGCCCGACGGTCGGATGCCTGCCGCGGCGGTCTGGGAGCATCGCGTGTCCGACGCGCAAAGCAGCCTCGAAGTCCTGCGACAGTGGTTCGCCCGTTTCGACGAGAGCAGCCGCGCTGTCGAGTGGTGCACCAAGGCGCTGAGCGACTGCCTGCCGCAGTGGCGCAGCGGCCGACCGGTCGTGGAGCTGGAACGCGAGTTCCGCGGCCTGGGCGAACTGCTGGTGAGGGTACGCACCGAGGGCATGGCCCAGTCGGTGCTCGCGGCACCCGGGGGCAGCGCGGTCGGCGCGAGCGCCGCCCGTGACCCACACGGTCGCATCCATCTGCGCCTGGCCGATCTGCGCTCCGACCAGGAAGCCACCGCCCGACACCTGAGCGACCGCGAGCAGTTGCTGCTGATGTCGCGTTCACTGTCGGTGGGCGAAATGGCCTCCACCCTGGCCCATGAGCTGAATCAGCAGCCCGCGCAGCCGATCGGTGCGATCACCAACCTGCTGCGCGGGCTGCTGATTCGCAGCGAACGCGGCACCCTCGAGCCGGCAAGCGCGGCACCCGCCATTCAGCGCGGCATCGAGCATGCCTTGTATGCCTCGGGCATCATCGCCCGCGTCAGGGACTACGTGCAGCACCGGCAGCCGAAGGCCGAGCCGGTCCCGCTGCGCGCGCTGGTCGACGACGCGATCGCGCTGCTCGACTGGGAGATCCGCCGCGACGGGGTCAGCGTGCGGGTCAGCGCCTCGCCGGACGGGCGCGAAGCCACGGTCCTCGGCGACCGCGTGCTGCAGCAGCAGGTGCTCGTCAACCTGGCGCGCAACGCGATCGAAGCCATGCGCAGCATCCCACAAGCCGAGCGCCAGCTCGAGGTGTCGATCCGCGTCGACGAGGACCGCGCGGTACTCGGTATCGCCGACCGGGGACACGGCATCGACGAATCGGCCGCCACGCGCCTGTTCACCCCCTTCTTCACCACCAAGCCGGGCGGGATGGGCATCGGCCTGCATGTATGCCGGTCGATCATCGAACTGCAGCAGGGCAGGCTCTGGTACACGCCCCGCACCCCCGGTCCGGGCTGCACTTTCTGGATCGAACTGCCGCTGGCTCTCGCCGAGGAGGCCGTCAGTCCATGAGCCGCACCATCCTGCTGGTCGATGACAACGATGACTTCCGCGAGTCGGCGGTCTGGCTGCTCGAAGCCCTCGGCTACGAGGTACGCGCCTTCGGGTCGCCGGCAGCCTTTCTCGACGCCCCGGCGCTGCCGGCACCCGACGCCCCCGATGTCTGCCTGTTGCTGGATGTGCGGATGCCGGGGCTCTCGGGCCTGCAGGTTCACGACGCCCTGCTCGCGCGCCGCATCGCCTGGCCGGTGGTCTACATGACCGGCCACGGCGACGTGCCGCTCGCGGTCGAGGCGATGCAGAAAGGCGCCTGCAGCTTCCTCGAAAAGCCCTTCCAGGACGCCGTGCTGGAGCGCACGCTCGAAATGGCCTTCGAGCGCGCGGCGCGTGAGCGCGTCACGAGAAGTCCTGCCGCGCCGCTGCCCACCCAGGCGGCAGCACCCGGCGCCGCCGAAGCTGCGATGTCCGAGGAGGCGGCCGCAAGCCGCCTCGATCCTGCCTACGAACGGATGCTCGACTCACTCACCCCGCGCGAGCGTCAGGTCCTCGATCTGGTCGTCGCGGGGCTGCTGAACAAGACCATCGGCGACCGGCTGGGCATCAGCATCAAGACCGTCGAGCTGCACCGTTCGCGTGTGATGCAGAAGATGGGAGCGCGGTCGTTCGCGGATCTGATGCATCGGGTGCTGACCCGCCGCGGAGTGGCCGCCTGATGCTCGACGCCGAGCTGTTGCATCGCCTGCCCCGGATCGACCCCGCGCAGGCCGATGCGATGACGCGACTGCTCGGCGTGCTCGCGCACGCAGGCCTGCGCGCAGCGCCCTGGCACGAACCCGACAAGCGTGCCGACTTCGATCCCGCCACCGTGTGGGTCGCCTTCGACAGCGATCTCGGTGAGCTGCGCCTATCCCCCCTGAAGGCAGCCGGTCGGCCGGTCGCCGTGCGCGCCGCCTCGGGACGGATCGACCCGGCTGCGGTCGGCAGCGCGCTCGAAGCCAGCGAGCCGCTGATCGGCACGCTCGAGCAGGCGCTCGGATCCCCGCTGGTGCCTCGCTCGCTGCACGCCGGACCGCAGCGCGGCAGCTGCGCCGTGCGCCTGCAAAGCCACGACGGCCACGCTGCGCGCATCGGGCTGTCGCACGAGGCCTGCGAGCGGCTGCAGCCCGCCCCGATGAGCGCGCTGCCGGCAGCCCTGCTGCCGGTGCGGCTGCCGTGCCGGGTTGCCCTCGGCTCATGTCTGCTCAGCCGCGACGAGTGGGGCGGCATCGCACCCGGCGACGTGCTGCTGCCCGCGCACGACCTGAGCTCGCCCTGGCCGGTGCGCGCCAACGTCTTTCACCAGCGCCACGAGGCTACCGCCTGGTTTCGCCCGCAGGAGGGCGTGCTGGTCTTCACGAACGAGGAGCATCATCCGATGAGCGATCCGAATACCGGCCGGCAGATGGCCGACCCGACCCAGACCGGCGGCAGTGACTGGGAGAGCCTGCCGGTGCGCGTTCGCTTCGAACTGCAGCGCGTCAGCGTGCCGCTGGGCGTGCTCGCCGGTCTGCAGCCCGGCGCCGTCATTCACGTGGCACGCTCGGCCCAGGCGATCAGCGTCGATCTCCTGACCGACGACAGGTTGATCGGTCGCGGCGAGGTGGTCGCGCTCGGTGACGGCTTCGGCGTCCGGGTGCGCGAACTGCTGCCAGCCTCCCGCTGAGCGCCGCTTCACCGCGCGATCGCCGCATGGACCTGAGCACCTTCACGCCCACCACCGCGCTCGTCACGGTGATCGTGATGGCGCTTGCCCCGTTCGTGGCCGTGATGGTCACCTCGTTCACGAAGATCGTCGTGGTGATCAGCCTGCTGCGCAATGCGCTCGGCCTGCAGCAGACGCCGCCGAACGTGGTCGTCAACGGGCTGGCGCTGGTGCTGACGATCTACGTGATGTACCCGGTAGGCCTCGACATCGCCGACCGCTGGAAGTCGACAGGCCCGACCACCGCGACCGCAACCCGCGACACCGACCGGATCCTTGGCGCGATCGACGCGGTCAAGGAGCCGCTGCGCGCCTTCCTGATCAAGCACAGCGCGCCCCGTGAGCGCGCCTTCTTCCAGAAGACCGCGCAGCGGATGGTAGGCGAGCAGCGCGCCGAGCAGATCGGCGAGAACGACTTCATCGTCGTCATCCCCGCCTTCACGGTCAGCGAACTGGTGTCGGCCTTCCAGATCGGCTTCCTGATCTTTCTGCCCTTCCTCGTGATCGACCTGGTGATCAGCAACATCCTGCTCGCGATGGGCATGATGATGTTGTCACCGGTGACCGTGGCACTACCCTTCAAACTGCTGCTCTTCGTGCTGATCGACGGCTGGGTGAAGCTTTCGCACGGTCTCGTGCTGTCCTACCACTGAGGCGCACGGCACCATGCAGCAGACAGAAGCCATCCGGATCACCTACGAAGCCCTGTGGCTGGTGCTGCAGCTTTCAGGCCCGCCGATCGTCGTGGCCTCGATCGTCGGGCTGGTGGTGGCGATCGTGCAGGCGGCCACGCAGTTGCAGGAACAGACCCTGCAGTACACCATCAAGTTCGTGGCGATCGTGGCCACGCTCTTCGCCACGGGCGCCTTTCTGGGCAGCACGCTGCAGGCCTTCGGCGACCGCATCTTCGCCGAGTTCCCCACGATCGTGCGGCGCTGACGGCGCTATCGCCGAGGCCATGGCCGGCAACCTCGCCCAGTATGGCGACATGGCCCTTCTGCTGGGCCTGTCGACGGTGCGGCTCGCGGTCGCCTTCCTGCTGTTGCCGATGTTCACCCAGGAGGCGATGCCGCCCCTTGTGCGCAACAGCCTGTTCATCGGCATTGCCACGATCACCCTCGCGCTGCAGCCGGCAGTCAGCCCCGCGACGATGGATGCCGCGCGCTGGCTCGTCCTGTTCGCCAAGGAAGCCTTCATCGGCATCGCGATCGGCATCTTTGCGAGTTCGCTGCTCTGGGCGGTCGAATCAGCCGGACAGATCATCGACGCGAAGGCCGGCACCTCGCTCGGTGCGATGGTCGACCCGCTGAACGGTCAGCAGACCTCCAACACCGGTCTGTTTCTCGCACGGCTGGGCACCTTCGTCTTCATGGCCTCCGGTGGTTTCATGGCGCTGGTCGGCGTGCTGCTCGAGAGCTACGCGGTGTGGCCGGTCGCCGCGGCCATGCCGGAGCTCCGCCCTGAGGCCTCGGCAGCCTTCGAGGCGGCGCTCGGCAGGATGATGCTCCTGATGCTGCTGATCGCGGCACCGGTGCTGCTCGTGCACTATGTGATCGACGCTGCCCTCGGGCTGGTCAACCGCTACGCGCCGGCGGTCAATCTGCTCACGATCTCTCCACCGATCAAGGCGCTGGTCACGACCGTGCTCGTGATGATGCTGCTCGGTTCGATCATCGACATGCTGGTCCAGGAGTTCACCCAGCGCGTGCCGGGCATCCTGAAGCTGCTGCAGACCACGCTGGTCCGCTGAACAGGGCTTCGCGGATACCTGGCGCTAGGGTCGACCCCAGTGGGCGAGGCTCCGCGGGCCCGGTACACTGGCCCATCCGCTTGAAGAGACTCGCATCATGAGTGCCCTCGATGGCCTGAAGGCTGGCTTCCCACCCGGGATCGCCCTGCCTGGCCGATTCAACCCCGAGCCCGCGACCACGGCCTGCGCCGCCTCGAGCACCCTGCGCTTCGAGGGCTGGGATGCGCGGCCGGGCAAGGCGAGCATCACGGGAGAGGCACGCCTTGCCGGCAATCCCGCCGAACACCGGGCGATCGCGCAGTCGATCGTCGACCTGATCCTGGAGCCTGCACGCTGAGCGCCGCAACCCCCGCGACGCAGGCGCTGCGCCCCCGCCCGGACTGGGAGGGAGCCGGTCAGCGCCTGGTTGCCGCGCTGGTCGCGCAACCCGACCATGACGCGCGCGTACGCCTGCTCGAGCGCGTGCTCGCGCGTTTCGGCGATGAGCACTACCCCGCATTCGTGCAGCTTCTCTGTGCGGTACAGCAATTCGGCGATCAGGTTGCGCGCGCGATCGTCGCCGAGACCCTCGCCGAGGCGATCGGCACGGGTCGCATGCCTGCCGGTCGTCTGCCCGCCTGGGGCGGCTCGACCACGGGTGGCGCGCTGCGGCGGGTGGGGCCGATCGAGTTTCTTTGTGCCTGGCAGTCGCAGACCGGGCCTGCCGAGCGCCTGCAACGCACCGACTTCGAGTTCTGCCTGCAACGCCTGATCGAACTCTTCAACACGTCGCCGCGCGCAAGCCGGCTTTATGCCGACGCGCTCATCGCGACGGCAGGCAATCCGCTCGAAGGTGCCTTCAGCCGCGCGACCCGCGCCCTTCTCGAGACCGTGGCACGGCGCTGGCGCGCCGGCGAGCCACCCATCCGGATCGCGGCTCAGGCCACGGTCACACCGGCCGACACCGGCTCGCCTTTCGGCGCCCCGATGTGGCAGCCGCGCTGACGACCCGCGAAGGTGGGCGCCTCAGTATCGGTCGCCGGCTCCGGCACTTTCGGTCCCGGAAGGCCCTGAGGCGCTGGTTTCCCGGACGTCGGCCATCCGTACGCCCGCAACCGCCAGCCCACGTTCCCGCAGCCGCCGCTCCAGGTCGCCCAGACTGCGCTGCACGAACTCGCGCGTCCCCGCTGCCGAACTCACCAGGACACTCAGCGCACCAGCTTCGCGGCTGATGACGATCTGGTCGATGGGTCCGCTGCCAGGCGGAAAACTCATGCGTACCGCTTCGTCTCCCGTGACGACCATCGGATGGTGGCGCAGCAGCCAATCGGCGAGCCGTGCGGCGTCGGCGGGGGTTGGCGACGCCGATGTCGGCACCGCGGTCGGCAGCTGCCCCGGCAGTTCGCCCCGCGCGAGACCCATCGCAGCCGCCGCCGCCTCGGCGGCGAACCCGCCGTCACTGGCAGCACGCTGCGCAACGCGCGCCTGATCGACGAGTGCCGCGAAGGCCCGCGCATCGGCATCGCTGGCCGATGCCACCACCGAGCGCTGAACCTCGCCCGCGCCGGCCGCTCCGCTGCCGTCGGGCGCGGGCAGCGCGCTCGATACCGGCATGGCGCCGGACATCCCGGCGACGGCGACTGCGGCATCCACGCTGTCGCCGGTCGCCGAGGAAGGAACCGGCTGCCCTGCGGCTGCAACCATCGGCAGCGCACCCGCCACCGACGATGCCGGCACCGATGTCGACGTACCCGTGTCGAGGGCCTCGAGGGATTGCGCAGCCTCATCGCTGTTGGCGGTCCCGCTGCCCGACGTCACGCCATGACCCGATGATGCTTCCGGGTGCATCGCACCGCTCGCAGCAACCTCGGTCTCGTCAGGGGGCCGAGCGCCCGTCTCGCCGTGAATGCCATCCTCGCGGACGATCTGCGCGCCCGGTACGACAAGTTGCGGACGCAACTGCGGCAGCGCTTCATCCTGGTCGGCGAGCGCGCGCTCGAAGCGCTCCCGTTGCGCGGCGCCCGCGACCAGCGGCTCTCGCGCAGGCGATCGCGCAGAGCCGGCCAGTTCGGTGATCGCGCTCATCGTTGCCTCCTTGCGCCCTGAAGCGCCGCCAGACTTTCCGCCTGCTCTTCCGCGAGCGCCTCGGTCTCGAGAACCCGCTGCCGGCGCCGAAGCTCTCCGAAACGAAGCTGCAGCGCTTCGTGGCGGGCATGATCCTTCACCCACACGGCCTGAGCCGCGGCAAGCACGGTGCGAGCCTCGTCGGTGCGGCCTTGCCACCAGCCGATGTAGTCCGCCGCCTCCCGCACCCCGCGCGCGAATTCCGCGCGTCGGGCCTCGATCGTCGGCAGCAGCCGATGCATGCGCTCGCGCGCAGCCTCGACCCAGCCCTCGAAATCGGCACTCGCCGCCTGCCATTGCCGTTGCATGTCACGGCCCTCGGCCAGCGTCTGCTCGGCGCGGGCGAGAGCCTCGCGCGCCTCGCGCATTGCCCGTTCGCTCGCATCGAGCCGCATGCGCCGCAGCCGCAGCAACTGGCGTAACTGATCGATGTCGGGTTCGATCACGAAATCACCTGCCCCATGGCAGCGAGCGTCTGCTCGAAGGGCACCGATTCCTCCGGCTGCTGGCCGAGCAGCGCGCGAATCAGGGGCTGGCGATCGATCGCCGCATCCGACACCGGGTCCGTTCCCTTCTTGTACTCGCCAACCTGGACCATGAACTCGATCTCCGCATGGCGCGCCATCAGCTGGCGGATCACCGACGCCGCCATCTGGTGGGCCGGCTGCGTGACCCGGTTGAACACCCGGCTCAGACTGTCGAGGACATCGATCGCGGGATAGCGGAACTGCTGGGCGAATTTGCGCGACAGCACGATGTGACCGTCGAGGATCGAGCGCACTTCCTCGCCGATCGGATCGGCGGTGTCCTCGTCCTCGAGCAGCACCGAGTAAAAGCCGGTGATCGAGCCACGATCGTCGTTGCCGGCCCGCTCGAAAAGGCGCGGCAGTTCGGCGAAGACCGAAGGCGGAAACCCTCGGCGCACCGCCGGCTCGCCGGCGGCAAGACCGATCTCGCGCAGCGCCCGGGCAAAGCGGGTGACCGAGTCCATCATCAGCAGGACATCGACACCCGCCGCACGGAATCCCTCGGCAATCGCCGTAGCCACATGGGCCGCACGCGCGCGCTCCATCGCCGGGCGATCGGAAGTCGCCACGACCAGCACGGTGCGGGCGCGCGCCTCGGGACTGAGACATTCGTCGATGAACTCTCGCACCTCGCGCCCGCGCTCGCCGATCAGCGCCACCACGTTGACCGGCGCCCGTTGCTGGCGCGCGAGCATGCCCATCAGCGTGCTCTTGCCCACCCCAGCGCCCGCAAAGATGCCCACGCGCTGCCCGACGCCCACCGTGATCAGGCTGTCGATCGCGCGGACGCCGGTGGCAAAGGGCTCATGAATCGGGCGGCGGGTCAACGGGTTGGGGGAATCCGCGTAGACCGGTCGACGCGGCAGACCCGGGGGAAGCACCGGGCCTGCGTCGATGGTCACGCCCCGGGCATCGAGCACCCGTCCAAGCAGCTCGATACCCACCGGCACCGTAAGCTGCGGCGCCGAGATGATGACTTCGGAAGCGAGTGAAACCCCCTGCAAAGGTGCCAGAGGCATCAGCAGCGCGTGGCCGGACGACAGTCCGACCACCTCGGCGCCGATCCGGATCCCGGTGTCGGGATCGATCAGCTCGCATTGCTGGCCGATGCTCGCGTCGAGACCAGCAACGCGGATCGTGGCCCCGATCGCCTCCAGCACGCGACCCCGTCGCCGCAAGGTGCGCACATCGGCAAGCGCGCGCGCGAGCGGGTCGCGCCCACCGCTGGCTCCGCGCAAGGATTCCAGCGAGATCGGGGCGCTGCCCCGCGGGCCCTCAGGCTGCGACGGCGGTTGCATCGCGCCTACCCTGCGAGACCGCCGCCAGCGCCAGACCGATCGCCTCGAGCTGCAACGGCAATCCCGCCTCGATGCGCCCATGATCGGTATCGAGCTCGCAGTCGAAGGGACCGAGCGTCTCGCTGCCGAGCACCTGAACCCGGCCGGAACCGGCGCCGATCTGGCGTCGAACCGCCTCGGCCAGCGCAGCATTGACGCGCACACGCACCGCGCGGGTCGGATCGATCTCGGCGAGCACCCTGCCGGCAATGGCAGCGACGACAGCGGCCGGGCCAATCTCCCCTGCAATCCGCTCGACCACGGCGAGCGCCAGCTGCACCACCCGGGCCTGGGTCTCGGCGCGCTCCCGCTCCAGGCGTTGATCCAGCGCTGCGAGCGCCACCCCGATGGCCTGCGCCGCCTGCTGACGGCCCTGGGCCAGACCCTGCTGGCGTCCTTCCTCGCGCGCGCGCTCGCGGATGACCGCGCATTCGGCTTCGAGGCTTTCACGCAGCATCGCCGTCCGTCGCAGCATGCCCACCGCATCGTCGAGGGCGCTCACCTGATCGGCCTTGATGATCGGACGATCGGCGACGAGCGTGAAGTCGGGGCTGCGGAAAAGCGCCAGTCGCGTCATCGGTTCGGCTCCGTGGCTTGGGGGGCGCTCTCGCCCCAGAGCATGCGCGCATCGTCGGCGATGCGGCGCAGCAGACCGGGGTCGGCACGGGCAAGCTCGGCCGACACCGGGAACAGCATCGAGAGCCTCGCATGCAGCGCCGGGGCGTACTCGCCTGCACGCAACAGCACTTCACCCCCGAGGGCGTGCAGTTGGGTCACCGGATCGGATGACCAGGCAAGCGTCACCGGGGACTCCCGCCGCGCAAGAAACCGGGTGATCAGATCGAAGCGCTCCTCGCCGATGGCTGCGGCGACCGCCTTGAGCAGGCCACCGTCGATCGACTCGCGCAACGAGCGTGCCCGCAGGATCGCGCCAGCGAGAACCGCAAGCTCCCGGCGCCGCAGGCGATCAGCCTTGGCCCAGTCGGGCAGCGAACCCGCTCCGAGCAGGCTAGCGCTGGCCAGCCCCGCGCGACGCTCCCAGGCTGCCGCCAGCAGCGAGCCGGCACGGCCCGCGGACGATACATCCAGGGGACCTCTCGAGGTGTCCGCCTCGAAGGCGACGCCACCGAGGATCCGCGCATCCGCACACCAGCGGCGGCGGCGCTCGCGGGCCTGCGCAAAGCGATCCGACGCCGTCGGCGATGCGATCATCGGCCTTCTGCCCGCAGCCGCCAGCGCCGTTCCCGAACCACCAGCAAGCCGATCAGCAGCAGCAACACGATGAGTCCCACCCCGAGCCAGGGGAGCATCGATGCCGGAATGCCGCCGACCGCGGTTGTCGCCGGGCCGGGTGCCCGCAGCGCCTGGCCGGCATCGCGCGCCGGGAACAGCGATACCGTGACGCTGTCATAGCTCAGTCCCTCGACGCTGTTGACCACCAGCGCCTTGATCTGGCCGACCTGACTGCCCATGTCGACACCGGGGCGGTGCTTGACCATCACCGAAGCCGAGGCGGTCCGCGGCCTGTCGGACAGCGGATCGCGCTCGGGGACAACCAGGTGCACGCGCGCGACCACCACGCCGTCGATGGTCGAAATCGTGTTCGAGAGCTCCTGCGACAGGCCGTAGATCAGACGGGCGCGTTCCTCGAGGGGGGACGAGACGAAGCCCTCTTTCTTGAAGACCCGCCCGAGCGACTCGAACTCGTCACGCGGGAGTCCCTCGGCGCGCAAGGTGTCGACGGCGCGCGCGAAGTCGCCCTGGGCGACCTTGACTGTCCAGGTGCTCGCATCCTTCGTGCTTTTAGCCGCATCGATACCGGCGCTTTGCAGCGCCGCGACCATCTCGTTGGCCTGACGCTCCGAGAGCTGCGAATAGAGGTCCGCGCGATTGCAGGCTGTCAGCATCAGGCAGGCGATCAGCAGCAGACAGCGTCGAAGCAGGTTCATCGGCATCTCGTTTCGGACATGGCGACGGCGCGCGTCCTCACAGCGAGAGCCGCGTGGTCTGACCGTCGCGGCTCAACTCAACTTCGCCATCGGCAATGCGCACGATCCGATGGCCCGAGGGCAGCAGCGCCCCCACGAAGTAGCGTGCGCCGTCGGCGGTCACCACATGACCGTTCGGCCCGTAGGCCACGCTCACCACCCGCTTGGCCGGATCCTCGGGCGCTTTCGGCGCAGCCACCGGCGCAGCCTGCGTCTTCGGCGTGAACTGCAACCTGAACCCCGTCAGGCCGGCCACATCCCGGCGCACGGCCTCCTCGGTACGCCGGGCCCGCTCCGCATCGGCCTCGCCGACCTGCGCTTCGATCACGCCGCGACCAAGGTGACGCACGCTGCCCGGTAGCCCCTTGACGCGCAGGACATCGGCCACCTGACGCACGAGCTGTTCAGCCGAGACCACCTCGACGAAAGCCCGAACACCGAGCCTGGCCACCTCGCCCGAGATGCGGGCACGCTGGGCGTCGGTATCGACGAGTCCGCGTACCACCGGCGTTCCGTCAGACATCCGCTCGATGCGCAGGCTGGTCAGGCCGAGATCGGCGAGCGCCACGCGAACCCGATCGGCAGCCTCACTGGCGGGTACGGCCGCGCGCGTGTCACCTCCCGCAATCGCGCGAACCTTCGGCGAAAGCATGCCAACCGCGATCGCCAGCACGAGACACGCGGCAGCGGCAGCGGGTACCTGCCAGACGAGGCGACGCCCGGCCGCGACCGCGGCTGTCGACACACCGCCCGACGCACGGCGCCAGTCGGCGCTCAAGGCACTTGACGCCGACTGATCGACCCCTGCCAATCCCGGCGCGGCCGCCAGCCCGCGACGCGCATCGATCACCGGGGATTGATCAGCGTCATCGCCCTCGGGTGGAAAGCCCTCGCCGGGCTCGATCGCTCGCTCCTCCGCGAGCTGGCGCGCAAGCCTGCGGCACGACGCCCAGCCGCGCTCCTGATCGGACCCCACTGCGATCATCGCGTCACCCAGGGCCACCGGCACCCAGCGCGGCAGCACGATCGATCGCCCCTCGGGCACGGCGAGCCCGAGCAGGTTCGCCTGCCCCCGGTCGATGTGAAGGCGGACATCCTCACCTTCGATCGACAGGCTGGCGCGTATCCCCTGCAGCGAGGGATGCCGAATCACGACATCGCAATCGAGATCGAAACCGATGGACAGACGCTGTCCGGCAACGAGCGGACGACGGGCGCCGGCACGGGGACCTGCAACGACCGCGAGCAGGGGCGATCCCTCCACCGGCCGCAATGCACGGCCGGTGTTCGTCGACGCGGCAGCGCTCAGCATGGCGCCCCCGTCGCATCACGGCAGGGGGTCGTCGGCCAGACATGACGGAACGGCGCCTCGACCCGGGTCGCGGGCCGCGGCGCTGCCGGCGCCGCCGCTGGCGGCACGGAGGGTACCGGTTGCGGGACGGAAGCAGCAGGCGCCGGGGGCGGGGGCGGGGCGACTGCAGCCGGCACGCTCGTCACGCGCACCGGCGCCGGTGCGATCACGGGTGCCGAAGCCGGCAGTACACCCGCTGTGGGAGTCGGGGGAGGCGCTGGCGCCACGGCCGGCACTGCCGCGGCTCGCGCAGGCTCGACCGGCAACGCCGACGCCAGCGCACGCCCCGAACGCACCAGCCGCGGCGTGATCAGAATCAGCCGCTCGAAGCGGTTGTTGCTCTCGGTGCGGTTCGTGAACAGATTGCCGACGATCGGTACATCGCCGAGCACCGGCACGCGGTCGGTGCCGCGCTCGGATGTCTCGCGGGTCATCCCGCCGATCAGCAGGCTCTCGCCCTCCTGGATCAGCGCCTGCGTATTGATGGTTGAGCGGTCAACCACCGGAATCTGGTCGACCTGCGCTTTCGAGATGTTGCCGTCCTCGACCGACACCAGCAGCTTGATGCGCCACCCCTCCTGCTCGCGGAACACATTCGGGGTAACCCGCAGCGCGGTGCCGGCCGACACGTTGAACAGGTCGACTTCCTGACGGCCAGCCACGCGCACGTAGAAGGTCGAGTTGTTGTCGAACAGTGCCTCGACGTTGGACAGCGTGATCAGCTGAGGGCGCGATACCACGCGTGCGGCACCGTTGGAGGCGAGCGCGTTGATTCGCGAGATGAAGTTCGAGCCGTTCCCGAGCACCGTCGAGACATACATGCCGAGCCCGGTGGGGGTGATCTGCTGCCCTGCGGCGAGACGGGTATCGGAATCGTTGCCTCGGCCGAACAGCACGTCGTTGCGGCCATTGACCCACCGCCAGTTGATGCCGAGCTCCTGGAGGCGGGAGATGTTGATGTCGACGATCGTCGCTTCGACCTCGACCATCTGCGGCTCGAAATCGAGCGCGGCGATCAGCTGTTCGTACATCGGCAGCCGCTCGACGACATCGCGCACGATCACCGCGTTCGAGCGCGGATCCGCTTCGATATGGGCGCCGCCCACCTGGCTGACGACATAGCGCGAGGCCCCCGGGGCGCCGCCTGCAGGCCCGCTCTGCACGGCCCGCTCGATGCCGGCGCGCTCCGCAACTCGGTCGCCGGTATCGGCGCCACCGGCGCCCTCACCCAGCGTGGGCAACCGTCCGACACCCGCCAGACCCTGACCGCGCAAACGCGGCTGACTCGGACGCATCAGTGTGTCGCTGTCGATCGGCTGGGAACCGGGCACGACCACGCCAGGCGCAACCTGCTGAACCAGCGTCTGGCCCAGGCCTGCGGTGACGCTGCGCAGGACCGACGCCACACCGGGGATGACCAGCTGGCGTCCGCCGAAAGCTACCCGTGTGTCCTGCGCCCACGCGTGGCGCAGATAGAAGACCCGAAAACCGATGGTACCGCCGGAGCTCGCGACCACGGGTTGCGCCGTCACCGTGGTGCCCGGCGCGCGCGCAGGCCCGCCCGCGACCTCGGCACGCACGAGATCGTCGAACTGCTGCAGAAAGCGCGGCGTTCCAAGCGCCACGAGCGTGCCGCTTCGCGTCGTCCGAAGGGTATTGCGGGCATCCGGCAAGCCGAGTTCCTCGGCCGAGCGCACGATACGCGCAGCCTGCAAGGCATCAACGCCGTAGGTACGCGTGGCGATCTCGGCAGCCGAGAACACATGCATGATCGCCCCGTCGTGGTAGCCGACGAGCGAGAAGCTGCGGGCGAGCTCCCGGAAAACCGAGTCGGCGGTGCCCTGGAAGCGTCCGTTGACCGCGCCCTGGACCAGCGGACTGACGGTCACCGGCACATCGATCTGCGAGAACAGATCGTTGAGAAACGCCGGCAGCTGCTGCTCGCGCGCCATCAGGGTCACCTTGCGACCGATACCCGGCGCAACTCCTGCCTGCGTCGTGACGGGCAACGCGAGCGTGACCGCGAGCAGCATCAACGCGACGATGCCCGCAACCGCCTGGCGAGCCCCTGCGCCGACCGGCCGGATCGAGGAGCCACCGAGGACGCGACGCAGGCAGACGCTCATCGCTCGGCCTCGGCAGCAAGCTGCGGGGTGGCCGCCGGCGCAACGACGACGCGGCCGGTGACCTCCATCCGCAACGATGGAATCAGTTCATGGAAGGAGAGCACGGCTACGTCGAACAGGTCGTTCTCGATCAGTTTGCGCAGGTGACGGCGCACCTCGACCGTGGTGAGTATCAGGTGCGTACCGCTGCGCGCAACCTCCGCCCCGACAGCCGCAACAACCCGCTCGGCGAGCGGTGGGTCGATCGCGAGCTGCTGCGCGTGCCCGACCGTTCGCACCGACTCCTTCAGATGAGCCTCGAGCTGCGGATCGAGCAGCAGCGCACGCAGCACGCCGTCCGGCGCGAAGCGATGGCAAAGCTCGCGCCGAAGCGCGATTCGGGCGAACTCGGTCAGGGTGTGCACGTCGCTGTCACGGTCGGCCGACTCGACGATCCCGCCAAGCAACGCACGCAGGTTGCGCACGCCCACTTCCTCTTCGACGAGACGCCGAAACACCTCCGCGAATCGCGGCACGGGAACCAGACGTTGCGCCTCCTTGACGAGATCCGGGAGTTCCTCGCCGGCGCGCGCGAACATCGAGGACACCTCCTGCGCCCCCACGAAGAGTGCACACTGACGGCGCAGCGCCTGGGCTACCGGCGTGATCATGTCGGCGCCGACGTCGCGAACCTGCTCGCCGCGGGCGATCGGCACCTCGAACGCGAGAAGCCGCCAGCTGGAGCGGGGAGCCGAGGGATCGAAATGCAGAGCGACCTGAGGCAAGGCCACGCCGAGCCGAAGATTGAAGTCGCGCAGCACCGCGTCGAGTCGATGACCCAGGTCGGCTGGGTCGAGCTGGCGGGCCTGGGGGCCGAAGACCTCGAGCAGCAGCATCACCATCGGCTGCGGGACCACCTCGGCAGACCGGGCCACCACCGGGCCGGCCTCACGCGCAAGCCGGTCATCGCGACCACCCTGGCCTACCGCACCGAGCACCCGCTCGCGCAGCGCCGGGGTGAGCATCGCGCCGGTCAGCGCGAGCGTGGCGCCCGCCACGATGAACACCACCGACGGGAAGCCCGGGACCAGCGCCATCAGAAACGCGATGCCGCCGGCCACCAGCAACACCCGCGGCTTGGCAAGAACCTGCTTGCGGATCGAGTCGCCCAGGTGGCGATCGGTCTCGTCTCCCGTGGTCCGGGTCACGATCAGGCCCGCGGCCATCGCCGCGAGCAGCGCCGGGATCTGCGACACCATCCCGTCGCCGATCGTGAGGATCGAATACTTCACCAGCGCGCTCGACATGTCCATGCCTCTTTGCATGACGCCGACCGCGAGCCCGCCGATCAGATTGATCAGGATGATGACGATACCGGCGATCGCATCACCCTTGACGAACTTCATCGCACCATCGAGGTTGCCATGCAGCTTGCTTTCGAGTTCGAGCATGCTCCGCTTGCGCCGCGCCTCGTGCTTGTCGATCAGCCCCGCGCGCAGATCCGAGTCGATCGACAACTGCTTGCCGGGCATCGCATCAAGCGAGAAACGGGCGGCGACCTCGGCCACGCGCTCGGCGCCTTTCGCGATCACGATGAACTGCACCACCGTGATGATCAGGAAGGTGACCAGCCCAACGACCAGGTTGCCGCCGGCCACCGTTGCGCCGAAGGTGTCGATGATGTGACCGGCGTTGCCCTCGAGCAGGATCATCCGCGTGGTTGCAATACCGAGCGCCAGCCTGAACAGCGTGGTCACCAGCAAGACACTCGGAAAGGCCGGAAACTCGCTCGGAGCGCCGATGTAGATGGCCAGCAGCAGCAGCGTCACTCCGCACAGGATGTTCACCGCAACCAGCGCATCGATGATCAGTGCCGGAAGCGGCAGGATCATCAGCGCGACGATCGCGATCACGCCGGCGACCAGCAGCAGATCGCTGAAGCGCGCCAGCAAGCCCTCCGACTGCTGACGCCCGCTTGCGCGGAAATAGGCGTCGAGACTCATTGACCGGCCCCCCGGGTGTCCGTCTCGCGGGCCTGCGCCGACAGCGCCCGATAGACCGAAAGCACCTCGCGTACGTAGGCGGTGGTCTCCGGATAGGGCGGCACGCGCAGCCCGTGCCGCCGCACAGCGCCCTCCCCGGCGTTGTAGGCGGCCAGCACCAGCGACAGATCGTTGCCGAATTCGCCCTGCAGCCATTTCAGGTACGCCGCCGCGGCCGCGGCGTTGAAGGCTGGCTCATGCAGGTGGCGCTCGGACTGCACCCCGAAACGCGCACCGGTCTGCGGCATCACCTGCATCAGACCGCGGGCCCCGGCGGGCGACACCGCCTCCGGCCGGTGCCTGCTTTCGACCCACGCCACCGCATGCAGCAGCAGGGGATCGATGTCGTTGCGCTCGGCCGCAGGTCCGAGCACGGCATCTGCCTCACGCATCCGTGCCGTCGCGCGAGGATCGGCGGCGCGGACCTTCGGCAGTGGATTCACCCGCTCGAGTGCGGGCCGCTCGGACGGGGAACGCTCGGCACCGCCGCGCTCGACCGGTACACGCTCGGCCGAAGGCCGCGTCGCCGGCGGTTCCTGGCGAGGCATCACCGGCTCGCGCGGCATCACGGCCTCACGTACGGTGTCCGCGCCGGACACGGCAGCTGCCTCGCGCGGCGGCTCGTCGATACGCCGAACGGCAGGCGGCTGAGCCGGATCCCTGACGCTGCCGCTGGCGCTGACCACGCAGCGCCCGAGTGCGTCGCTGAACTTGGACGGCGCGAGGGCTGCTTGCGAGGCCGGCAGTCGATGCTCGCCTGCCATGCAGGCATGGGCTGCACGCGCATCGGCAGGCAGCGGTGCCGGAGGCCACGCGCGCAGCGCGGCGCCGGGGGCGACCGCGAGCACGAGGCCCAGCAGGACACGGCCCGCCGAGGCAGGACCCGAGCGCATGGAGGCGCCAACCGCCAGACGGCGGCAAGCGGGCGATGGCGGAAGCTGCGTGGTGGGCATCACCGTCCTATTATCGGAAGCACGCGCCCGGGTTGCGGTGCACTAATGCACGCCGACCCTCACCGTTCACACAGGCACCGACGCCTTCCGTCGCGCGGCGCAACGCGACGTTCGCCTGTCACCCCAATCGTTCATGTCCGACGAGCAGAACAGCGGCGACCGCACCGAAGAACCTACCGCACGGCGACTGGCCGATGCCCGCAAGCGCGGCGAGGTCAGCAAGAGCCGCGAAGTGGGCGCGACCGCCGGTCTTCTCGCCGCGCTGGCGATCGGCGGGCTGTCTCTCGGTTGGGCGAGCAACCAGTTCGCAGGACTCGTCGAGCTCGCGATCGCATCGATCGACCAGCCCTTCGAACAGGCCGCCGCAGCGCTCGCGCGCGCCTCGGCCTGGGCGCTGATCTCGATCGTGCTCGCCGTCGCGCTGCCGATGGCGATCATCGCGGTACTCGCCGACTTTCTGCAGATCGGACCGGTGTTCAGCGCCGAGCCCCTGTCGCTGAAGCTCGAGCGGCTCGACCTGGTCAAGGGCTTGAAGCGGATGTTCTCGAGCGACGGCCTGGTCGAACTCGTGAAGTCGATCCTCAAGACCCTGGTGCTCGCCACGATCGCATGGCTGGTGGTCCGTGAAATGATCGCGCGCGCGGGCTGGTTCGCCGACAGCGACGCACAGGCCTTCGGTAACGCCCTGCGGGTTTCGACCACGCACCTGCTCGGCTGGACCGTGGCGATCTTCTCGGTGGTCGCGATCGCCGACGTGCTCTACCAGCGATACGCCTTTCGCAAGCGCATGCGCATGACGCGCAGCGAAATCCAGCGCGAACACAAGGAAGACGAGGGGGATCCCTACATCAAGCGCCGTCGGCGCGAACTGCATCAGGAGTGGTCGGAGCGCAATGCGCTGAGCGCAGCGCAGCGCGCCAATGTGCTCGTGATGAATCCGACCCACGTGGCGATCGCCCTCGACTACGATCCGGAGACCACACCGGTGCCCATGGTCAGCGCCAAGGGAGAGGACATGCTTGCCCTCGCGATGCGCGACAGCGCCCACGACGCTGGTGTCCCGGTGCTCCAGGACATCGGGCTTGCACGCGCGCTGCTTGCTCGCGCCGAGATTGGCGTTGCGGTTCCCGATGATCTGTTCGACGCGGTGGCGCAGGCAATCGTGTGGGCGCGCTCGGTGCGCGAACGTGCGAGCAAGATCACTGGCCAGTCGGGGCAGCCGGCGCCGAGGGCGCACGCCGCGGATGACGCGCAGACCGGTGGCGTCGAAGCTTCGCCGCAACACAACGCCGGCGCAGCAGGCGCAAGCCAGCCGCCACCGAGCCTGAAGCCGCCCCCGCGAATGCCGGGGCGCCCTGGCGACTAGCCCTGCTGGCGAAACAGCTGCTGCAGGCCGTCCGAGGTTCGGTTGGCGACGTTGGAGGTCAGCTGACAGTGGAACATGAATTCCTGACAGCGCACCGTCAGCATGATCATGTCGCCCGGCGTCATCGCGATGCCGCTTGCCGAAATCGCCTTGGCCTTGGCCGAGAGCTGGGCGGCCTCGGCGCTGAGATGCTCGAAGGGCTTGATCAGCGACTGCATCGCGGGCGACTGAATCGCCGGTGCGCCTGCGACTTTGCTTGCGCCCGCAACCTTGGCGCTCGTGGTCGCTGACTCGGACGCGTTGCCCTGAGCCGTGCCCGACGCTTGTGGCGCGCCAACCGCCTGGGGGGACCCTGCAGCGTTGGTCTGCGAGGCACGCGCCATCGCGGACTCGAAGCCGGAAACATCGGCCAGCGAAAAGCCGTAGCCGGCCGAGCCGGCTGCGCCCGACTGACCGAGCCCGGAGAGCGTTGCGCTGATCGCTTCGGCAGACATGGTTCAGCGCCTGCCGGTCAGCCTTTGCGGGCCATCGTCTCGAGCGCAGAACCCACCGAGTTCAGCGACGACGACGAACTGGTGGCCATGAACTGCATCTTGGCCGACTCGGCGGTCATCATCGACAGCGTCGAGGGTTTGTCATCGCCGCCGTTGATCTGCTGCGCGAGGCTTTCGAGCTGCCCAGCCTGTCCGTCGAGGCTCTGACCCCAGGCCTTGGCAAGCGCCTCGTACCAGGTGGCGGCCTTGCCGCCGTTCAGCACGTTGGCGCCCGCACCGGTCTGGATCGGGGCTCCGATGTTCTGGAAGTTCACGTTGCTCATGATGACGTTCCTGTTGATCGTTGCAGAAACAAGCGTCTTGCACCGCTGCTTCACGCTTCGCTTCAGTGAGCGCCGAGTCTTGCACAGGCGCAATCGGCCAACAACGGCCACGCGCGCCCCCCCCGCGGGAATCTTCGGCGCTTCGTGACATTTCGCACGCGGCAGCACCACGGCCGATCTGATCCGCTGGGGTCGACCCGAGCTAGCTTGGCCGACGGCACCAAGATCACCGTCAACACCGTCCCCTGGAACGCCGCCAAGACCGAGTGGCTCGCCGAGAACGTCGTCATCACCAAGGGCAACCAGTCCCTGGTCATCGACGGCATCGCCCAGAACGCCAAGGGCGACGTCAAGGTCTACCAGGGCCTCA
>Ga0315900_10002872_pt1 | contig 25682 bp, 37 predicted proteins | sample LakEriMetagenome_FD_203521 | JGI IMG/M metagenome (GOLD analysis project Ga0315900, IMG submission 203521) | Freshwater fungal communities from buoy surface, Lake Erie, Ohio, United States - Buoy 12 MA114 | ecosystem: Environmental > Aquatic > Freshwater > Lake > Lake biofilm | place: USA: Lake...
CTTTCGCATTCAAATCCAATACTAAATTTCGTATTATCAGTGGTAATGTAAGTTTTTACGCTACTGCAAAACAAATCCGCGAAGGTGTCGGTGGCTTTATTAGTTTCAATCTTGCAGCAATGGAGGCATTGCAAGCATTTGAAAACTATCGCACAGGTGATGGTGTTGAAAGTTGCAGCACTGGTCTCGGTGGTACTTGGAACGGCGTACAAATTCAATTGGATGTATTGTAAGGAAATGATTATGAAAGATATTGCTGAGGCATTTTTTCTGATTGTTGGTATTATTGTTGTAGTAGGACTACTTTTTAGTTATCCTGTTATGCTACTTTGGAATGGTTGTTTAGTTCCTGCAGTAGATGGTGTTAAAGAAATTGGTTTATTGCAAGCTTGGGGTTTGATGATTCTGTTTGGTATTCTATTTAAATCTACTATATCTAAAAAATGATTCAAGTTCCAACTAAAGATAGTAAAGTGAGGGTCACTGTTCGTTATGACATGGGCCCTCGCATGATTCCCCCTCAGCCTGATACACAGGTGTTTGAGGGCGTTGTCGTTCCAAGTTATAAATGGTTAAATGATCGTCAGTTTTGTTTAACTGGTGATGAGTTTATGAAAGTCCGTGTTATTACAATGGACATGGTTCGTGACATTGAACTACTAAGTGGTACAATGAAAGATGTTGACACGGATGTAAAAGTATACGAAGTGTCAGGCAGTAAAGGTAACAAATATATTGTCACAAAAAATAGTAAGGGCTGGGATTGTACTTGTCCTGGCTTTCAATTTCGTAAAGCATGTAAACATGTTTCAGAGTTAAGCGGTAATGAATAGTAAACAAAGACGTAAGGACAAAAGGCTTTGGAAGTATCGGGTCAAAATGACCTACAAAGACTATACTGACTATGATGACATGTGGAATTGGTTAGCTGATAGATATGGTAAAAAAGTAAATAAATGTGGTTGGCGTGATAGGATGGGATGGTATCCAAATCAAGAATATGATGTAGTTTGGGAATTTCTTGATGAAAGGAAAATGGTTGAGTTTATGTTAAGATGGTTGTAATAAATACAACTCTGTCTAGTACCAAAACATTTGTCAAAAACTAGATAATCATTTACAATACATACAGTGAAAAATCTACTCGAAAACTTACAAAAAATACTACCGCTTGTGTTACAGGTGTTTCAAGGTTTGGGTACATTTGGGAAAATGTTACCTTGGTTGTTTCTTGCTGCTGCAATAGGTGGTGCAGGATATTTTATATATTTGAATTATAAAGACCCATATAAATGTGTTGACAACGAAATATATGAACAGATAAGATGGGATAGTAATGTGTATAAATTCAAAGGCGGTTACTGCGTATGAAAATAGCAATCACAAGTGATGTGCATCTTGAGTTTGGTGATTTGGATCTAACCAATGATGAGAACGCCGATGTGTTGATCCTCGGCGGTGATATTTTTATAGCCACTGAACTAAAAGGTTTCACTAGAGATGAAAGTGGATTAGTTATAACGGCAACTCAAAGTGTCCGCGCACGTGCAGAACGCTATGTTGATTTTGTAACACGGTGTGCTGAAAGGTTTAAACACGTGATTCTTATTATGGGCAATCACGAACATTATCATGGTGATTATGCAGAAAGTGCTAATCTTATCCGCGGCACTTTTGGTGATTTACATAATGTACATTTCTTAGATAAGGAATGGCGTATAATTAATGGTATCTTGTTCTTCGGTGGTACATTATGGACAGACATGAACGGTGAAGATCCAGATACTATGCACCGCATTCGTTTTATGATGAATGACTTTAACTGTGTTAAGAACATCACCGGAGATGGAAAAACAGTATTCATGCCAGAAGATGCTGTAGAGGATCATTTTGCATTTAGGCGTGGTCTTGATAGTGTGTTAGAATTACATCCTAACATGCCTACAGTAGTAGTTGGTCATCATGCACCAAGTAAGGCAAGCACACATCCACGCTACAAAAACGAAACATTAATGAATGGTGCATACAGCACAAATCTAGATGATTACATTTTAGATCGTAGGCAAATTAAACTTTGGACTCATGGTCACACTCATGAGGACTTTGATTACATGATCGGTACTACTAGGATTGTATGTAACCCACGTGGTTATATCAATTACGAAGCTAAGGCTGATGATTTTAAACTTAAATACGTGGAGGTTTAAATGGGTTTTGTTCTATACGTTTTTATGCTTGTACACAATGAATACAACTGGGTGCCTAACGGCGAATTTGAAAATGCTTTACTTTGTCAAATGGCAGGAAATGAAATGTATAGAAAAGAAAGATTTAAATGCATCCAGACAAAATTGTAACTCCTTTGCAATAGTGTACTAAATTACTCAACTATGTTGTTTAAATAGTTGAGTAAAGGAGCTTCAATGAAATAAAATGTCTGACAATGATGATATAAAAGCAAATTTAAAAAAGTTTAAACAAAAACCAAAAATTACTGTTCCCAAAGATTTTCTTGATGGTGCAAAAAGTTATGATGACAAACTTGCAATGGTTAAAATATTAACGGAAAAAGAGAAGGGTCGTGTTTTGTTGATTATTAAGAAAATGATTTCAGCAGGAATGGCAGAATCAAAAAAGAAAAAAGGATTAAAATGACCAAAGTCTATAGAATTACTCCTCTTGAAAAAAAGAACGCAGAAATTTTATACGATGTTTTTGAAGAAATGGAGGACGGCTCCACAAGGAGTTGGCACATTGAGGAATTGTATAGGTGGGGGTTAGGTTTTAGACACGTAGACAATCCTGTTACTGAGTGGGAAGTAAACAGTAAAGCAATCACATGCGATACAGACGCTGGTTACGGTGCCGAACTTGATGATTTAATCAATGTTAGTTTTAACTTTGATGAGAATTTTACTGAAGAAGAAAAAGATGAATTGAAAAATTTATGGTATGAAGGTGGAGCTGGTTGGTTATACGACGGAGATCATAGTTGGCAAGTTGATTACGATAGTTTAACTATTTACGGTTCGGTTAAGATTGATTTAATTGATGATAGCACTTTGGAAATTTTTGAGGAGAATATACAACCAAAAAGTGAAAGTGCTCCTATGAGTTGGCAAACAATCAGCGATCAGGAAGCTAGTGTTTGGCCTTTCCCAATTCAAAAAAACTTTGGTGAAACAGATAAAAATAGTTAACCAAATAGTATTGCAACGTATGCAATCTATGTTATAATGTTGTCACGTTGAGAGATCAGCGACATTTTTATAAGGAAAACATATGTTGAAAAGCAAACAAGAACGCCTATTAGAGGCATTTCAAAAGGGTGAGCAAATGACTGCAGCACAAATCAAGCAGCGTTTTAGTATCGCTAACCCAACTGCAACTGTAAGTGACCTTCGTTATGAAGGCTTTGCTATCTATGCTAATAAGCATACTGATACTAAAGGTCGCACTACTACTAAGTATCGCCTAGGTACTCCTAGTCGTGAAATCGTTGCAGCAGGCTATCGTGCATTGGCACTTGGTCTTTAATCTAACGATAACAGCGTGAGATAGTTTAGGCAGCTTAACGCTGCCTTTTCTTTATATGAAAAATATTTTACACAAATTAATGAATGCGCTAGGAAGGTACAGATTGATACCTGACCGCAGAACTGGTGCAGATTATATGCATCGATATTATTTGTTATGCAAAAATCGTCGATGGTTTCCATTTAATGTAACACTACATAAAATTGTTCGCAGTGATGACCCTATATTTCATGATCATCCCTGGCCTTATTTGACAATTATTTTAAAAGGTGGTTATTGGGAGCATGTACCACTTTATGATGAACAAGGAAACATGTTTAGCGAAGTGTCCAAATGGCGTGGTCCTGGCAGTATTATTAAACGCAAAGCTACAGAAATGCATTGGCTTGAATTAGAAATGGGTAAGCCAGCAACAACTTTATTCTTTATGGGCAGACAGCAAAGGGAGTGGGGTTTTCTTGTTACTGTAAGACAATCTAAAGCTAAGTGGATACATTATAAGACGTATCTAAAAGACTGGCAAAAGTATCACAATAAGTATATTTTAAACAATAAATAAATGAAAAGGAGTACAGTTATGTTTGAGATTCTAATTTTGGCTGGGTTCATGTATTTTGCATTTAATATGGGCAGAGCATATCAATTATTTGAGATGCGTAGGACCATTCGCAAAATAGCAGAAGAAAGCAATGTAAATTTAGATGATTTACTGAATGCTGCAACCGATAAAGAATTAGAAGAAAGAAACATTGTACTGGTAAAAACTGAAGTTATTGACGATACAATTTTGTTGTACAATATTTCTACTAATGAATTTTTGGGACAAGCCAAAACAATAGAAGAAGCTGCTAAAGTATTCAGTGAACGCAAGAAAAATGCTACAGGCGCGGTTATGCACAATGATGATGAATTCTTTTTTGTTGATGGTAAACTAACCAAAACACTATGAAAATACACATAGGTCCCTACCCTAAGGGAATGGGAGAACGCAAAATAGATATACAAATTGACAGGCACGACACCTGGAGTATGTATAACAACTTAGCATTAATCATATATCCACTATTACTACAATTAAAAGAAACTAAACACGGTATCCCTGCTGAATTTGCAGAGGTAGGTGGAGAGAGTCATAACTATCAAGACAGTTTTGATTTCTACAAAGATACACACAACGAAGCATTTGACGAAGGATGCAATCGTTGGGACGAAGTTCTTGACAAAATGATTTGGAGTTTTGGTCAATTAATCGATGAAGATTATGATTCAAAATATCATCACGGAGAAGCAAAGTTTGAGTTTGTTGATACGGAGCCTATGTTAAATCCAGTAACTGGTAAAATGGAAGTAATGCATCAAATGGTAGATATGAATCCTGATGAGCATTGGTATGATCATGTTGGACAACAATTACACGATGATCGCATACAAGAAGGTTTAGAACTATTCGGAAAATATTTTAGAAATCTTTGGGATTGATAGATACTTATGAAAGATAAGTTTATCAAGTTATATATGGATTGGGCAAAGCGTGTTTCAGAATTAAGTTACGCCCGTAGATTACAAGTTGGTGCAGTAATTGTAAAGGATGATTGTGTCATAAGTTATGGTTACAATGGAATGCCAGCAGGATGGGATAACAATTGTGAAGATGAAATTAGTTATCCTGATACAGAAAGTATTACACTAAAAACTAAACCAGAGGTACTACATGCAGAGAGCAACGCTATTTCCAAACTTGCCAAATCTAATAATAGTGGGTTGGGTAGTACAATGTTTATTACTCACAGTCCTTGCTTGGAATGTGCCAAACTTATATGTCAAAGTGGCATTTCTAATGTATATTATAATACAGATTACAGAAGCACTGATGGTATTGAATTTCTTAAAAGATCAGGAGTAACGGTTGTCCGAACAAACGAAACAACTTTATCAAATTAAAATACAATTATCTTACGGAGAATTAGGTCCTCTAATGGATTGGTGCAAACGAAACTGCACAGATAAATGGTTTGTTTCTGAATCTACAGATTTTGTAGAACAATTTAATGGTAACTACAAATTCTTATTCGAATCAGAAAAAGATTATGTAAATTTTTTAGTTTGGAAAAAATGAGTTATATTATTTTTCGTCGTGAATCAAATAATTTTGATGACATTCTTACTGATCCATCACTCAAAAAATGGCTAAAATTTAAAATAAAATTCCAAGAAGGTCTTATGATTAAAAGACCTTACAAGGATGAAATAATTAGTTACATAGAATTGAAGTACGGTGAGTCAATAGTTAATAATATCGTACCTGACCGCAGCCCAATTATGAACGTGGATTACTTACCAGCGGTTGAAAGGAGAAACCGTTAATTTGCATATCGGTTATGTATGCAGGCAAGTAATACCAATATAACATTGTTCTTACAAAAGTTTCAACATAACAATCCACTAACCAATTCATATACTTTCGCCTTCTTTTAGTAGCACAGTTATATCTGTACCCACAGCAAGCACACAGGTCATATCACCATGCGTATCTAATACTGTAAAAGTTTCTGTTTCAGGATTCCCCCAAACACTGATTGTGCTTTTTACGCTGTTTAATCTTTTCCCTGCTATTATAGGAACTTCTTTATATTTTTCTTTTAATGATGATATAATTGTTTCTGTTTTGTCACATACTACACGAAACCCACGATACTCTTCGGTATGGGCATTTAGGCTTAATGAACCTAACAATAATAATAAACTAATTTTTTTCATAGTTGCACCTTAAAATAAATTGTACAAAACAGAAAATGTAACAAGTAGTAAAATCGATGCAACTCTAACTAATGTGAACATTTCTATAAGTAAAACTAATGGAATTTGATCCATTAATTTTGTCACACACCTCCGCATTTTTATCTCCAATGTAGTTGTCAGCTACATTAGTATATATGCTATAAAAAAATCTACTTAACACATACTTTATTGTACACTGCATTTCTAGCAGTATTAGGGCTAGCTAATTCGGATCTAAATATCCCAAAGTCATAGTTTGCAATAAAAACTACAACTTCCTCGTTGTCAGTAAAAACGTCAGTGAGCAAATCAATTGATTTTTGCTTACAATTTAATATTCCAAAATTGTATATTTTTTTAACTGATATATTATATTCAGGGTATTCTACTCCATTCGGTGATTTATACTCTACCATTGTATGCACTGCATATTCTTCCGAATCTATTTTTACTAGATTTTTTCTAAAATAAAAATTATATTCATCATTTTCGTAAATTAATTCAAATTGATTTTTATCAAATTTTACTAATCCTTGTTTAATTTCTATTTTATGTTCAAAATCTGAAGCGTGTAAAATTGGGGATGCCACTACTAATAGTAGCATAATAAGCTTTTTCATAATATCTCCTAAGTTTGAGTTTTGGAGGGATCCAGTTTGACTTGATTTTTGTTTGGGTCGATTGGAACGATAGGAATAGCTTGCCTTTTGGGAATAGCTTGTTTTTCTTCAGATTTTACATGAATCAGATTTGCAAGAGCCTGTTTCATTCTGTCCTCCAAATGGGTAAGTCCATTTGATAAATATATGAGTATTTAATAGAGTAATATTTACGGATATAGCTACATATTAAGGAGACATCATGGCTAAAGCAAAAACTGCAACATCAGGTAAAGCGCATACAAGTGTAGTAAAAACTACTAAACAAGGTGGAAAAATTAAGACTAGCACAATGAATAAAAGTGAGAGCAAATCCTTTAAAAAATACAGGGGTCAGGGTCGTTAAGTGAACGACTTTGTTCAAACTAAGGTGAACATTGTGTTATTTGACGATTATATTTGGGATTTAAGTGATACGGGTATTATTTTAGATAACAAGTTTGAGGTAGAGAAATTAGGTTGGAAACCAGGTGATTATTTTAAATTAGTTCTTACCGAAGAGGGAATGAAATTAGTTAAAATTGATTGCTTAGAAAAATTTATAATAAAGGGAAAAAACCATGAAGCAAATGATTGACAAAGTAACAGGTAAAGTTTTAAGCAGAAGTGAAGCTGAGGCTAAAATTAAAGACAAAGCAGGTTGGGTAATCACAGTTATTGCGTTATTACTCGCTGTAAATACTTATATGGCCAACAGTTTTAGTAGTAAAGTTTTAAATAACACAATTAAAGCAAATGATGTTTGGGCTTTTTATCAAGCAAAAAGCATTAAGCAAACATTAGCCGAAATGAGTTATGATAATGCTGTAGAAAAGGGCGACAAAGCCAAAGCAGAAAAAATGAAAGCTAAGATTGAACGCTATGAGTCTGATCCTGAAAAGGGAGAGGGTAAAAAAGAGTTATTTGCTAAGGCTAGAGCGTTAGAAGCAGAACGTGACATTGCTAAAAAACATGGACCTTGGATGACTTTTGCAGGTACAAGTTATCAACTAGCAATTGTGTTATTATCGGCTAGTATCTTAGCAGTAAGTATGAGTATGTTTTATGCAAGTATTGGTGTAAGTGCTATAGGCTTATTATTAATGAGCCAAGGCATTTGGATGTGGTTACCATTCTAATACAATAAAACAACTCAAATAAAATAATAAGATCCTTTATAAAAAGGACGAGGGAAGATGGATCCATTAACGCTATTTGCGTTAGCTAATGGCGCGGTTAAACTTGTAAAAGAAGGTTGTAAACTTTACAAGGATATTAAAGGGGCTGCTGGGGAGATTAAGGATGTCCTCAAGGACCTTGACGACCAATTTAACAACAAATTCAAAGACCATCCACCCAGTGTTGCTGAAAAAAATCAGTATGTAACCGAACGAAATCGTGTCATTGAGCTTAATAAAAAAGGCGGTGAAACAACCAACATCTATACAGAAATAGGAAATCATTTAGGTGCTTATTTTGACAACTACTACAAATGTCTAGCAATATTTGAAGAGGAAGAACGCCGTAGTAAGACTGAAGTTTATCATGGAGAAGATAGTTTAGGTAAACGAGCATTACAGCGTGTGTTACTTAAGAAACAGCTGGAACACATGTCCACAGAATTGCGTGAAATTATGGTCTATCAAAGTCCACCCGAATTAGGTACATTATGGACTGACGTAGAAGAAATGATGCAGAAGGTAGGCAAAGAGCAAAGTGTTGCTATTGCCGCAGAAATGAAGCGTGAACGAGAAATCGCAAAACAAAAAGCAAAACGCAATAAAAGAATAAAATATAGGATATTGTGTTGGAGTTCTAGTAGTATTGCTATTATCTACTTAATTTGGTTATTTTGGGCAGTGGTGCAGGTAAGAATGGAACGTGAACCCGAACTGGGTAGGTGCTTAATACCCAAAGGCAATGCCTTATACAGTTGGTATAACAATTTAAAATGGGTAGATTGCGAGATTGACAGACGTAACTAAATACTATATAATACAAGTATGTTTTATTTTATATTCATATTATTTACTGCACTCATGATGCTAGCTATGAACGTTGGTAATTTAATGATTGGAATACCTCTTGTATTGGCAGGGTTTCTAATTATGTTACCACTTGTTGAGGAGCTAGAGGATGAGAGCCGTTGAACTAGAATCAGAAAAAATGCCCCATTTGTTTTTGGATATGGATGGGGTGCAGGCTGATTTTTTCACCCAATGGGCACGTTGGTGGAGTTCCAAAATGAATGATCCTAATATACAATGGTATAAGGACATCGGGGACAAGGAACAACGTGAGATATCCATTGCGGCCCTACAAGCTGAAGGGAGTGACTTTGTTTACAAGTTTTTTGCTACGCTTCCAGTATTATCAGGATGCACAGAAATACTTAATTGGATTAGCAAAAACAAAATACCCTGTACAGTTTTATCAGCACCTCTAAGATCACCCAAAGAAGATAAGAAAAAGATCATAACTCAAGCTAGTATTGAGGGCAAAAAGTACTGGTTAAGTAAGCATAATCCAAACATGCCTGCAATATTTGACGGCAACAAAGATCGTTATGCTACTAAAGGTGATCGTGCTAACGTCTTGATTGATGATCACAAGAAATACATATCCGGTTGGGATGCTGCTGGTGGTATTGGAGTGTTACATCGTTGGAACAACACACAAGAAACAATCAAAAAACTAAACGACATATACGGTCCATACTTAGATAAATAGTATATTGCCCTTATCAGGAATATATTATGGATCGTGACTTTTTCAGAAAATATCTAGACATTTTAAGTGAGTCTAGCCCTCCTCAAGTTTTAGAAGAATCCATCGAATTGCACGACAGTTTTGATATTGAACTCAATGAAAATTTTGTTATTGAGACTGGTATTATTGGATTTACTGAGGATGGAGTTATTATTGAGGCAGATGAAACATTATTAGGACTGTTAGAAGTCCACGATATTTTATTCGAAGATGAGACTTACGACCAAGAGGAAGAAGAAGTTGCAGAAGATGAAGAAGAGGAGTATTACAAACCACCAGCTGGGTATAGTGAGCTTGATAACACAATGATGTCCGTAGTGGATACATTGAAAAACACCAGTACTACTAAAAATAATAAGACAAATTACGGAACTGATTGGTCATCTACATCAGTGGCTCGCAATCCTAAAGATCGCAGTGGGTCATATCTACAAACACAATATCAAACCAAAGACGGTAAAGATGTGGTAAATAAACAAGATTTTCAACAAAACGTTAGTTCTCCATGGTTAGATTATACACTAAACAAAGCTAAACAAGATTCAGATACAAAGATGCAGGAGCCCGACGGATCCGTAAAATATCAATCTATGCCTCAAGGTCCTATGGCTAAATTTAGAGCAAGGACAAACGAAGCTGAATATCAAGGACGCAAAGTGCCATTGGGTAAACCAATGGCAGGTGATGTCGCTAAATCAAAAGTATACGTAAAAAAACCCAATGGTAAAGTTGTTAAAGTAAACTTTGGCGATAAAAACATGAAAATTAAAAAGAGTAATCCAAATCGTCGTAAGAGTTTCCGCGCACGCCATCGCTGTGAGAACCCAGGACCACGTTGGAAGGCAAGATATTGGTCTTGCAGAGCATGGTAAAATAAGGAAAACAAATGTCAGACACAAAATTTTTTAGACAATATTTAGATATATTAAACGAAGGCCCTCCTCCTGGTGTTGGTCCTAATGCACCAGCTAGACCTGCTACTCAGCAACCAGTACAACCTAATGCTGAACCTACACAGTATCAACAAGCAAAGGATGCAGTAGGACAACAAGTTCAAAATTATAAAGACATATCAGGTCAAATTGATCAAGGTGTGAAACAGGGTCAGTTGGATCAAAAAACGGCTAGTGCAGCAAAAAGTGATTTAGCTGGTACAATGATGCGCGGCGGTTACGAAGCAGGTAAAGCGGCAATGCAAGGGCGTGATCCGTCTACTGCTTATGTAGGCAGTATGGTTAGATCAATAGGTAATACTGCCGCAAACTCTGGTCTTGATGCTTCTATGAAAAAAGCTGGTGCTGATGTGAGTAAATATCGAGGTCCTAATGCGCAAGACATCAGAAACGATCCTGCATTTAAAAAAGCATCTCCAGAACAACAAGCACAGGCCCTTAAGGATTTTGATGCAATCCGTAATTTAAGCGATGAAGAATATAATTATTATACAGGTGGCAAAGCTTTTAAAGAACTTGGTGGGCAGGCAGCAAAAGCTGGTCAAGATATGATTGATCAAAAAGATTGGGGTAAAGGCCCTAGTTCAGGATATTCACCTGAAACCAACAAGCTTTTTGGATTAGATCCTACTCGCCAAGCAACCGATGCAGAAATGAAGGCGGCAGCAACCGGTCAACAACCTCAAGCACCGGCAGCACCAACTGCTCCTACACAACCACAAGGCACTCAGCAACCAACACAACAACCTCAAGCACCAGTTGCACCAACTGTACAACCAGCTGCACCAACTGCTCCTACACAACCACAAGGCACTCAGCAACCAACACAACAACCGACCACAGAAGAAAAAGATAATATGGATGATAGACAAATGATGAGAAAGTATATGGACTTCTTAGATGAAGCTCCTGCTCAAGCTATTAACCCGAATGATCCCAATGCTGCTGCATTTGGTAAAAAAATAAACTCTTCGGCTGCGGCACCAACACAACCTAATCCAAAATTAGCAGCGATTAATCAACAAGTAGCAAAGGCATCCAACGTTGTTGATCCTAATCAAAAATACGGTGGAGGATATGATCCTACTAAAGTACAGTATGCTGCAGGACCAGGAAGTCAACAAGCAGTTAATAATCAAAGTAGTGGGTATTCGGCACAAAGCCAAGCTCAGAGATCAGCACCAATTAGTCAACAACCAGTTAATAATCAAAGTAGTGGGTATTCGGCACAAAGCCAAGCTCAGAGATCAGCACCTGTTTCAAGCTCAGGAGCAACGAGAGGTGCTAGTGCGCAAGCTGCTGCAGAACCAAGTTTAGCTAGTCAATATATATCTGCAAATCAACCTCAGACACAAACTGCAAGCAAACCAACACCATCCAGTCCAAGTTTAGCTAGTCAATATATATCTGCGAATCAACCGCAAACAGCAACAGCATCAACAACTCAGCCAACGTCGGATGTATTAGCTACGCAAGCATTACAAGCGCAAGATCAAGGGACTTCAGGACAATCAAAAGGTGTACCAGCTGCTTTTGGACAAGTAGCAGAGGAAAAAGGTGAAAATAGCGACGATGAGTTATTAAAGTCGATTATAAGATTGATAAAACAATAATGAGAGCAAAAGAATTTATAACTGAAGGTCCTAGTCGCTTTCAACCTCACCAAAGATATACCTTAGACAATGAGAGATTAGAGCAATTAAGACAAGATCCACGTGTTAAAGTAATGCTCGACTTAATTTCAAGGGCTGAGGGAAATACAAATTATGATACCATAGTAGGTCAACCTTTGCCTGGCGGTAAATTAAAGCCTGGCGGTAAATCTATTACTGATTTTAGTAAGCACCCTGAATATGTAGGACTTAGAACTAAACATGGTCCAAGTGATGCGGCAGGCAGATATCAAATATTATCAAGTACATATAGAAAACAAGTTGAACAATTGGCAAAAAATGGTGTTCAGATTAAAGATTTTTCTCCAGAGTCCCAAGATAAAATTGCCATAGCAATTTTAAACGCGGTAGGTGCCATAGACCCTATATTAAAAGGGAATTACAAACAAGCTGTAAAATTATCCAATAATCAATGGGTAAGTTTGCCTGGAACAAAATTTTCTCAAGGATTTGGACCAAGAAAAGATAAATGGGTTGACAGTAATGTAGCTGAACTAAAAAAGAGTTATGGTTTAGACACACCAAATAATACGCAAATTGCGAAAGTTGATACACAAAAGCCTGAGCCTAAAAAACCTGAAACAACTATATTAGATAAAATAAAAACAAAGGCAGGTGAAATAATAGGCACCACATTAAGTCCTAAAACAGGAACTGCACAAGAAGTACCAAAACCAAAAGCTGCATCTGAACCTAGCTTAGTTCAAAAATACATTGACGCTAACAGGCCACAACCTGTAAAACCTGAGCAACAACCTGTAACGAAAAAATCTGAAGTTAAAGTAGATTCACCTGAATATGAAAAAATGATGTGGGATAAGCAAGTTGCTGCAGGTGACAAATTTAGTCGTGAAAGAGAAGCAAGATTAGAAAAAGAACGCATAGCAAAATCAAAAGGATTACCAATTGAACCTCCTATAACGGAACCTGATTTAGATCCTAAAGGTTGGGCAGAGTATGATGCTTATATGAATAAACTACAAACTGAAAAGGGTGATAAGTTTAGCCAAGAATATCAGGCAGCAGAAAAAAAGTCTCAATCTACACCAAAAGATGATAGTTACTATACCAAATTTATGAATTTGTTTAAATAATTTATTGGTAAAATAGTCACGCACTAAGTATCTACATGTCAAAGAAAAAAAAGAACACTAACCAGTATGAGGTCATTACGCAACAGGATAGTAATGGTGATGTTCTTATACCCATTCCACCAGTCTTATTAGATTCATTAAAATGGCAACCAGGTGATGACATAAGCATTAACCTAGATGACAAGGGACGATTTATTCTTAAAAAGGTATTCAAATGAAAAATGACACAATGGACCACGCATATGCAGCAGTTGATTTATCTGATTTTAGTAGACAAGATATTTCTTCATTAAGTAGCGACGATTTACCTACTATCACACTTGATGATTTAAGTTATGATACAATCACATTGGGTAATTTAGCACCTCCTACTTTTGATTACGGATCATATATTTATCCAAATGGAGTAACCAGTGTAAGTATCGCAGGTTCTGGTTCTAGTTCAGGCATTTACTCAAGTCCAACGATTACACTATCACCTAACACATACACAAATGGAAGTTGGAACTCATCACCATTGACAGTACATGATGGTACTAAGGGTATAACAGTAAAAGGTGATACAGAGATAGAGGGTAATCTTAAAGTTAACGGAGTTGATTTAGGAGAAATGTTATCAAAAATACAAGATCAGTTAGCAATTTATCAACCTGCCCCTGAGCTAGAAGAAAAATGGGAACAATTGCGTGACTTAGCCCGTCAGTATAAGGAACTTGTTGCTGATATCAAAGAAAAAGAAAAGATTTGGGAAATTCTCCAAAAATAACTTGACAATAAACTACAATGGTGCTACAATTAAGTTACTATCAACTCATGTTGCTAATTTGATATGACAATGCACCTCGCACACCCTGCACTCACTACCCTTGGTAAACGCAAGGGTAAGAAAAAGTGGGCATCCAGTGAAGCAAAACGTAAGGCAGAGCAACTTGACCGTGAGTGGCAGGAGTTACAGGCTAAGTGGAAAACTGATATCAGTAATCGTAAACGTGACCGAGGTCTTAAGGCGTCAGTTTACAAACCACCTGTCAATCCACGTGTCGCAGAAATCAAAAAGTTTTCTAGTGTTGATACTGGACACAAGGGTGCAGTCACAATCAAACAACCAATGCAATATACCGGTGACAAGATTATTGGTATCGCACAGATGGCTAAATCTAATGCCGTTCCAGTGTTCAATCATCAAGCGATTATTGACATAGGCAAGATGCGTAGAGGGTAATATACTGGTTACAAGATGATAGGGATAAATAATAATATGAAAAAATTATTTAAGCCTACTTATCTTTGTGTAAAAACTCATAATGTGACTGGATTAAAATACTTTTGCAAAACTACAAAGAATAATTATAAATCTTATTCTGGATCTGGGATTTATTGGAAAAGACATTTGAAGGAGCATGGATGGGATTTCACAACTGAATTGATAGGATTTTATACAAATAAAGAAGAATGTACTGCTATGGCAATTGAGTTTTCAATAAAAAATGACATTGTTAATACTATAAATGAAAGCGGGAACAAGATATGGGCGAATCAAATAATTGAAAACGGGTTAGATGGTGGTGATACTGGACGAACAAACTATGGTCCAATGTCACCAGAAACAAAACAAAAATTATCAGATTCTAAAAAAGGACAAGAACCTTGGAATAAAAATAAGACAGGAGTAACATCTGGTAATAAAAGACCAAGAAGTGAAGCTACTAAAAAATTATTATCAGAAGCAAATAAAGGTAAAAAAAGAGACCCTGGTGCTATCAAAAAAACAGCAGACAAACTAAGAGGGCGAAAACGACCTGAAATTAGTAAAGCATTAACTGGAATAAAAAGAAGTTCAGAAACTATAGAAAAAATGAAACTGGCTCAGCAAAACAAGGGCCCCTTGACTGAAGAAATTAAAGAAAAAATACGAGAAAAAAGAAAACTTCAAGTATTCACTGACGAAACAAGACAAAAACTAAAAGAAAAAATAGTATGTATATCTAAAAATGGGGAAATTAAAAAAATAGATAAAGAGATATTTTACGCTCAATTAGGAACCATTGAGGAGAAGGAATGGGTTTTTCACAACTCAAATGAAGGCAAGAAAAGGAAAATGAAGTGAAAGAAGAAACATTAAAATTAGATGGTAAAGTAGTAGATGTATTACCAAACGCAATGTTCAGAGTTGACCTAGAAACAGGACAAAATGTAATAGGTTATATATCTGGTAAAATGCGTCAACATGATATTAAAATACTTTTAGGTGATACAGTTGAAGTAGAATTTAGTCTATACGATATGAGCCGCGGCAGAATTACACGCCGACGCTAAATCTCAATAAATACTCTACAATGTATAAAATTGTAGAGAATCTCTCCGAATCCCGAAAAAAGAAACTTGAGATATTACCACTCAAGTATTCTCCTACCGATCTAAGTCCTGTAATTAGTAAGGCAACAATAGACTATCACTACGAAGAATTGGCTAAAGGCTATGCAAAACGTTACAATAATAACGAAGGTGATAGTGAATTTAATTATGCAGGAGTTTTCTTACACAACATTTACTTTGCGCAATTTCAAAAACCAAAAGAAAGCGGTACACCAAACGGTCCTGTACTCAATCTAATCAAAAGAAGATTTGGTTGGTGGCGAGATTTTAAAGAAAAGTTTAAAGAAGAAGCAATGAAGATTCAAGGAAGTGGTTGGATCTATCTTACATACAATGGAGAGATAAGAACCATTGTTAATCATGAAGTACGTGAAGATATATTAATTTTAGTTGACTGGTGGGAACATGCTTGGGCATTAGACTATCAAGCAGATAAAAAACAATATTTAGAAAATACATGGAAAATTATGAATTGGAGTCATATTAATACACGATGGGGTAAAAATTTATAGTATGGATCAAAAGATTTGTGTGGTCACTGCTACCAGAGAGAAAACAATCGAAGATTTTAAAAGAAATACGTTATTAGGAAAATCTTTAGAAATTAAAACATTTTTTGATATTGAATTAGTGTGTTTTGTTAATAATACAGATGGATTGAGTAAATGCTATAATGAAGCGATAAATCAATTAAAAAATACAGATAAAATTTTAGTTTTTGTTCATGATGATGTAGCGTTACTCGACTACTATTGGCCCCTAAGAACGATAGAAGTTTTAAAAAATTATGACGTTGCAGGAGTCGCCGGAAACGTAAGGCATCAAATAAATTACCCTGGTTGGGCACATAGTCACGTGGAGAATGGTAGTTTAATTTGGGAAGATGATTCATATCTATCGGGATGTATGTTACATGACTCTGTTTGGCCTCCTAAAATTATAAGCATATATGGGGATTTAAATAAAGAAGTAGTTAATCTAGACGGTGTATACTTAGCAATGTCAACTAATCTTATATTAGAGAAAAATTTAAGTTTTGATGAAAGATTTAAGTTTCACTTTTATGATGCTGATTTTTGCAAATCTGCGGTAAATAAAAAATGTAAATTAGGAACTTTTCCATTAGCACTACTTCATGCAGGAAAAGGTAATATGAACTCCCCTGAATACATAGACGGGTATAAAGAATTTTATAGGAAATGGAATGATGAACTTAGTAATAACCGATAGTGCTAAAGACAAGCTTACTGCTGTTATAGCAGAGGAAAATGACCCTTCTTTAAAACTACGTATATTTGTACAGGGAGGGGGTTGCAGTGGGATGCAATATGGATTTACTTTTGATACTGAAACTAATGAAGATGACTGGAATATTGATGCAGGATCAGTGAGTGTTCTTGTAGATATGGTATCCGCACAATATCTTGAGGGAGCAGAGATCGACTATGCTGAGGATATTTACGGGGCTAGTTTTAAAATCAAAAATCCAAATGCTCAAACTTCTTGCGGTTGCGGGTCCAGCTTCAGCCCTTATTGATAAATACTAGATGAGGGGTCAAAATGCCTATACCAGGACAAGAGAATATAAACATTGGTGCGCAAAACGAAGCAGCGAACAGCGATTCGCTCTTTACCGCATTTAACAAAGCACAGAACAACTTTACAACACTTTTTTCACAATCAAGTCAGTACACTAATTTCGTAGGTAGTGAGGGTATTAGTACGTCACTTAACAGCAATACAAAAACAGTGACGATTAATAATACTGGCGTTACAAAGCTTACTGCAGGTACCGGCCTTACAGTTAATAATAGTAATGGTAATGTAACCATTTCTGTATCAGGATATAGCAACGGTACTCTTGTTGCGGGAGTAACGAATGTAGGAATTACTAGTTCTACCCTACGAATTTTAAATAGTCCGATCGTAAGTTCGGGTACAATGGCTGTCGATTTGCCTATTATTACAGATTTGGTTCCGGGTATCTATGTAAATCCTCAAGTTGAAATAGATAGTTTTGGTAGAATTAAGTCTGCTCAAAATACATTTGCTACAGGAACTGTAACAAGTGTTGAACTACAAAATGGCCCTGGAATCTCCGTTAGCGGAGGACCTATTGTTTCAAATGGTGCGATAACGGTAACTAATACAGGAGTAAGAAAACTTAATCCAGGTCCAGGTATATTACTAACTGATACAACTGGTGAAATTACGATTTCCGCCAACCTTTCTACATTTACAGGTACAGTATCACGTGTTACAGTCACAAGTAATACCTTAGCGATAAGCAATCCTACAATTACATTAGCTGGAAATATAAACATTGAATTACCTACCAATTTAAGTGTAATTGGTAATGTTACAGGAGGTGGTAATTTTAATGTAGGGCAAAATATATCGATTGAAGGCAATGTAACAGCAAACGGTAATCTAATTTTAAATGAAATAAATGCCAATGCAAACATTGCTGCCAACGGGAACATATCTGTTACTAGTGTTTCACGTTTAAAAGTCCCAGGTGGAACCAACGGGCAAGTATTACAAACAGATGGGGCAGGTAATCTAGCATGGGTTACAATAACTCAAAATACAGCAGCAGGATTAGGATCACCGGGTGCTAATACACAAATATTATTTAACGACAGTGGTGTTGTAAATGCCAACGCCAACTTAACTTTTAATAGAAGTACAGGAACATTATTTGCACCTAACATATCTGGTAATATAAGTTTTGCTAATACAGCAAATTTAGCTAATGCTGCAAATTTTGTTTCTAATGCAACACAATTAGCAATAACTACCTTAGGTAATTTGACTAGCTTAAGTGTAGTAGGTAACATTACTACTAGTAACAGTATTATAAGTAACGGTTTTATATATTCAACAACACCAGCCAATGCAACAAATAATACACAAGTAGCTACAACACAATTTGTACAAAGTGCTATTTCATCAGTTATATTAGGTTCAGGTTATGCACCGATTAACAGTCCTACATTTACTGGAACTCCTCAAGCACCGACTATTGATCAAACAAGTCCGGGTAGTAATGCATTAGCTACAACAGCTTACGTAAAATCTGCTCTTGGTAACGCTAACATAGCCGGTTATGCTCCTATTAATAATCCTGCCTTTACTGGAATACCAACAGCACCAAACCCATCTGCTAATACAAGTTCAAATCAAATTGCTACTACATCATTTGTTCAAAATCTTGTTGCAAATGCCACAAGCGGTGGTACTATAACAGAATATGCAGGAACAATTAAATTATGGGCTGCTACAACACCAATGCCAGACAATACATGGATGGTTTGTGATGGTACAGCAGTTAGTAGAACTACATATGCAACACTATTTTCCAGAATTGGTGTAACATACGGTGCGGGTGATGGAGTTAATACATTTAACTTACCGGATTTTCGTGACAGATTTGCCGTTGGTTCAGGTAATTTATACGCATTAGGTTCTACAGGTGGTACTGCGAATGCAATAGTTGTGAGTCATACGCATTCGGTAACCGACCCCGGCCATCCTCACATTCTTCGTATTGGACAGGCCGCCGGAAGTTTGACACCTCAAATTGGCGGATGGAATTTTGTAGGAACATATAATGCTACCGCATATTCTAATCATATTCAGTCTGCAAATACAAACATCTCAATTGACACCGTAGGTGAAAGCGGTGTTGGTAAAAATCTGCCCCCTTATCTCGCATTAATATACATTATTAAGGTTAGCGACAGCACAGGTAGTGGTGGAGGCGGCGGAGGCGGTGGTAATGTAATTGTAACTGGATCAACGACCGCAACTGCAGAAATATATCAATGGAATGCAACGCAACCAGCTATACCAAGTGTTAACTCAACATATACTTGGGCTACAAGTTTATTTGCTCCTGTTCCTGCAGGTTGGAGTACTACACCTGGAACAACTGTCACCCCTGGTGCAACTCTATGGGTAATACGTGTTATAGTTACAAAAACAGGTAATGATACAACAACAACATTTGCTTGGTCTGGTGGAACAATATCAGCAGCAGGATATAACGGAGTAAACGGAGTCGATGCAAGTAAAACTGCAACGATTTCACTATACCAATGGTCACCAACTCAACCAAGTAATCCTTCAGGAAATTCAACATATACTTGGTCTACGACAGTCAATACAGGTTATACAGGTGGAGCAGGTTGGCAAACAGATGTTCCTGTAAACCCAGGTACTGCAGGTATACAATTATGGTCAGCTTCAAAAGGTATAACAGCAGCATCTTCAGTAACAAGTTCTACTGTTGACTGGTCATCAGGATTTACTGTACGTGCTGTTAGTGTTAACGGTGAAGGTGGTCCGGGTGGAACACAATTTGCTACTCCTGAAGTTTATCAGTGGGCCCTAACAATACCTGCTGGTCCAGTTGGTACATCAGTGTACACATGGAACTCAGGATCATTTACTCCAGTTCCGTCAGGATGGAGTATATCAGGCGGTGCAGCCCCTAGCCCAGGATTTACTTTATGGGCAGCGACAGTAAGATTAGCAGATTCAACTTCAGTAAGCACCAGTAATATTAATTGGTCAACTGCTTCTATAGGAGCTGTAGGATATGCAGGTGAAGATGGAAGTCCTGGTGCGCCTGCTCAAGTATTGACACTTACATCCAATGCTGAAATATTTTCATTTGATGGATCTGGTAATGCTGATCCTGCAAGTCAAACAATAACATTTACTGCATTATTAGAAAACATAACTGGTAATGCAACATTTACCTGTCAGGCATTCAATTCTACTAATACGTCCCTTGGCAATATAACATTAGGTGGTGTAGTACCTTCAAATATAAGAACATTAACTAACACACAGTTTACTACTTTTCCAAATACTGCTTATGTACAAGTTACTGCAACATCAGGAGCGTATAGCGATGTAATTACAGTTATTAGATTGCAAGATGGAGCCGATAGCATAACCGGGTATTTGACCAATGAATCAGTGACATTAGCTGCTGCTTCTGATGGTACGGTTACTAACTTTGCTCCAGCTAATGGAGAATTCAGAGTATTTGCAGGACTTCTAAATGTCACTACATTTGCTACATTCTCCGTAGTTTCAAGCACTAACTGCACTGTAGCAATAAATTCTTCAGGCGCAATTACAGTTAGCGCCATGTCAGCAAATACAGCCACAGCAAATCTGAGAGCAGTTTATAACAATGTAACAATTGACAAAGTTTTATCACTAAGTAAATCACTCGCAGGTACTCCAGGAGTAGGAATCAACGGAACAAGAACAGCAATTTTAGATATGTATCGTGTGGGTTCTACTACCCCTACAATATTTCCTTCAGGTACATCGACATTTACATGGGCAACAGGACAATTTACTGCACCTGCAACACCTAATGGATGGTCACTAACACCACCTGCACCAAGTGCAGGTCAAACTTTATATATTGCACGACAGTTTTACGCTGATAATAACACGACTACCACATCATCGGTTACATGGAGTATAACGTCGGCAATTATTTCTAGTGTGTCTGGAACAGATGGTAGTCCTGGAGCAAATGGAACAAGAACTGCTGTACTTGAAGTGTACAGATGGTCTGCAACAACACCTACAAACTTCCCTACTGGTACATCTACATATACATGGGCAACAGGGGCATTCACTGCTCCAACAACTGCTAATGGTTGGTCGCTATTACCAGGATCATCAACTCCAGGTTGGAATTTATACGCATGTAGTATTACATATGCTGACACAAATACAACAGCAACATCAGTAGTAACTTGGAACACAACAACCGCATATGTGGTTGGAAGCGCGGGTACGAATGGAACGAACGGAACTGGTTCACCAGGGCCTGCAGGTTCATCATCAAGAATCTGTTATACAAAAACAACTTTAACAAGCTTAGCATCAACTCCGGCTACCATTACCACAACAGGAGATTCATCATTTCCACCTGCAAGTTCATGGGGAACTGGTACAAGTTGGCAAGCAACACCTCCTGCAATTACTGCAGGGGAATCAGTTTATCAATCAGATGGCGTTTATTCTCCTAGCACTGGAAATACAGTTTGGAATGTCCCGTATCTATCATCTTTAAAAGTTGGCTCACTATCAGCAATTACTGTTAATACAGGTGCGTTAACTGTCACTAATACATTAACCGTTGGTACTACAGGTAATATTCAAGGTGGACAAACAGGATACAATACTGGAACAGGATTCTTCTTAGGATATTCAAGTGGTTTTTATAGATTTAGTATAGGAACTAGTACCAATGGCATGACTTGGAGTGGCTCTGATTTAACTGTTACAGGTGGTAGTATAAGCGGCGGTAGTATAAGTGGTACTAGCATCACTGGATCTACAATTACTGGCGGAATAATTAGAACCGCAGCATCAGGTGCTAGGGTAGAGCTGAATAATGCTACAAACGATTTAAGGGTTTATAACTCATCCGGAACTAGTATACTTCAAGCTGGTGGTACTGGTTTAGGAGCATTATTAAAAAGTAATTCAACAACTGGCACTGGTCCTGCCCTTTGGGGGGAGAACAGTGGAGCTGCGGCTGGTGTATATGGAAGTTCATCCACAGGTGAAGGGGTATACGGAGTATCAAGTTCATGGTATGGTGTTTATGGTACGTCTTCTAGCAATGAAGCAATCAGAGGACTTGGTACTAATAGAGGTGGTGGTAATCACGCAGTTCGTGGGATAAACACTAATGGTTATGCCTCTGGACAAAGCTCAGCTGGTTTAATTGGTGCAGCTAATGGATATAATTTTTATGCAGATGGCGCGTCTCCGTTAGACTACGGTACCTTTACAGGAGTCCACGATGCACTGTCTGAATTAGGAGATACCTTTACGATAGGTGACATTGTTATTGATATTCAAATAGTTGTACATAGTTCAGTTTCATCAACTATTTCTTTAGTTAAAACTAGTACTATGCCAAATCAAAAGGCTGCACTCGGAGTAGTATCTATGGAACCTAGACCTTTGTCAGATTTCGCACCAAAAGCATACATTAAAGGCTGGGAAGAAGATCCAGTTACTGGAGAATACGAACAAGTTAATATCCCGTGTTATGAAGAACATTGCGAATTATACAATCTAATTGCAGTAAATGCTTTAGGTGAAGGACAAATAAATGTGTGCGGCGAAAATGGCGATATTGAAGCTGGAGATTTAATTGTTACAAGTTCTATGCCTGGTAAAGGTATGAAACAGGCCGACGATATTGTTAGATCATATACTGTTGCAAGATCAAGAGAAGCCATTACATTCAGTAGTCCAACTGAAGTCAAAATGATAGCTTGCATTTTCCTATCGGGTTAATTAATAAAAGTACTACTGATTTTTGCTCCATTTTTGCTAAATACAGTATAAAGGAGCAAAAAGAAAATGGCTATACCTACACCAGCACAAACTATAATCGATCCAAATTCAGACCCAACGTTGTCAGTTTACGGGGAATCTATTCCGGGCACATTAACAACGGGTAATGTAACTGTTAACATTACTAACATTGAGGAAGTAACACGCACAACGGTAATTAACAATACATTAAACAATGCGGCGGGCGGCACCAACTCAAGTGTACAATTTAACATAAACAATCAGTTGGTTGGTGATTCAGGATTAACTTATGATCCAAATAGTGATAATCTTACAGTAGCAGGGACTGTAACTGCGGGGCAGTTTGCAGGTGGCGGCGCTTTACTTACAAATATTCAAGGAACACAGGTTATTGGTCCAGTTAGTATTGCTGCTAGTGCTTCTGTAGCAGAGTTTGTAAGTAATTCTACTCAAGCAAACATTACTCAATTAGGAACACTAACTTCGTTGAATGTATCAGGTAATGCTGATATCAATGCAGTCAAAACAAATAACTTATTATATTCAAATGGTGAACCTTGGATCTTTGATCTAGGCACAGGTAATATACTTTTTGCCGGTAGTTTAATATATAGTGAATCAAATAACTCAATTATATTAAGTCCTAGCTATTCGCAAAATGCATCTGCTACTATTACAGTTCCTAGTGATGCTGACGCAGCTGGAAATAATCTTACAATCATAAATCAATTAAACGGAGTAACTGTTACAACAGGGAACGGTAATGCAACATTTGATTACACCTTCACAAACACAGGATCATTAACTATTCCCGGTAACATAAGTGTAACTAATTCCGCATTTACTTTATCAACAAATACATCAAACAGTATAACACTAGCTACACATAATGGGGATGATGCAAATAGTGTTATAGTCCAATTAGATGACGGTAATGGAGTAAACTTAAAAACAGCAAATAGTACCTATGTTTGGAGTTTTGATGATACTGGTAATGTGACATTACCTTCAGATAATCCTACGATTATAGGTGGAGGAAATACTGGAATCGATGGTTATGGAATTATTAATTTAATTCCAGATTCAACAGTAGGTCTTGTAGCAAACAATCAAACAATTATTATTGATCCGGTAGGAACAAATGAAATCCATATTAGAGCAGGTGGCACAGCAGATGCAAGTGGATCAGATTTGTATTTAGGAGCACAAAACACTTTTGTTAGATTATCTGACACAACAGGTGCAGTTACAATAAGAAGTAATGATTTAGTTGGAAATACTTTTAATTTTGCATTTTCTAACACAGGTAATTTAAATGTTCCATCTAATTTTAGCGCAGTAGGAAATATTATAGGTGGAAAATTACAAGTATCTGGTAATGTAGAATCAACTAATGTATTATCCACAGGTATTGTAAGTGCTACAGGTAATATTAGTGGTAATAATTTAAGCATTACTGGAAATATTAATGCAGCAAATTTAATTGGTGACGGTAGTAATTTAACTAATTTACCATCACAGTTAGGTAATTTTCAAATCAGCACAAGTACATTGACTGTAAATGATAATTCACTTGACATGTTTATTCAAACTGCGAGTGCTAATGCTACAGTGCCAACAGGACAAAATATAAGCATAAGTGCAGCAAATGGATTCAATGCTGGTGCAGGTGGTGCAGTATCTATCACAGCAGGTAATTCAGGTCCAAACGGTACAGGTGTCGGTGGCACATTAATATTAACCGCAGGCGAAGGGTTTGTTGACAGTCAGGCTGGTGATATTTCAATTTCAGCAGGAACAAGTAACGGCACAGGTGATGGCGGTAGTATTGCAATAAATGCCGGTGCAAGTGAAAATGGTAACGCTGGCGGCGTCAATATTACAGCACAGAATAGTAATACTGCTGCAGGTGGTGATATAACAATAACTGCTGGAGTGTCCAATACAGGCAGTAATGGTACAATAACAATTAATGTTGGCGGAACAGAAAACTGGATTTTAAACGATGCAGGTGTATTAGAATTACCGAATTCCAACGAACCAGTAATACAAGTCGCCAATGAGTATCCAATAATAATGGCATATGGTTCAGCGGTTCATGGCGGACCTGAATTTAGCTGGATAGATAACGATGATCCTGCAAATAATTATGGTAGTATTGGTACAATTAGAAATACTATGTACCTAAATGAATCAGAATTTTATATTGGATTTAATGAAAACGGTAATGCAACACCAGCATTCGCAGGTTCATTTACTATTAATGCAGCAAGTGGTCTAACAACAGCTCCTGCAGACATGAGTGTGGTAGGTAACTTAGCTGCAGGTAATATTACTACAATAGGTTCGGGCGGAAACATATCTGGCGCAAATGTAATATCAGCTAACTTATTCCAAGGTGATTTAAGTGCATTAGGTAATGTTGAAGGTAATATTTTAGTAGCAGCTTACTTATACGGTGATGGTTCAAACATCACTAATGTAACAAGCACA
>Ga0315900_10002873_pt1 | contig 25682 bp, 17 predicted proteins | sample LakEriMetagenome_FD_203521 | JGI IMG/M metagenome (GOLD analysis project Ga0315900, IMG submission 203521) | Freshwater fungal communities from buoy surface, Lake Erie, Ohio, United States - Buoy 12 MA114 | ecosystem: Environmental > Aquatic > Freshwater > Lake > Lake biofilm | place: USA: Lake...
GCGCCTGCCGCCTCGGCGACGGCGCGGATGTACTTCTCGCCGATGCAGTGGAACCAGTGGTTCCCGAGCAGCCGGCGGTCGGCGGGGATGCCGATCAGGGGCTTGCGCATGTGACGACGTTAATTATTTTGAACGGCCTGCGCGGGCGGGCGGCCGGCTCAGGGGCCAGCATTAAAGCATGGCGGGACCCCGGCCGTCCCGCCGGCAACTGCCCTTGCGCGCGAAATAACGGCTGAAAACGGCCTCGCTGCGCACGATTCCGGTGCAGGGAGACCGGGCCAGCGGCTAAGATGGGGAATCGGCCGGGAGCGTGAACTTCCACGCCCCCGATTTCACAAGATCTTAAACGCCGCCCTTGACAAGCCGCCTTCCAGCCCCTGTCCGATGAAGCCGATCGAGAGTCCCTGGTACGCGGTCACGGCCGCACCCGCGCCGCGCCGCCCGGCGCTCGCGGGTGACCTCGACGCCGACGTCTGCGTCGTCGGCGGCGGCGTCGCCGGCTGCTCGACCGCGCTGCACCTCGCCGAACGCGGTTTCGACGTCGTCCTGCTCGAGGAAAGCGCGATCGGCCACGGCGCCTCGGGCCGCAGCGGCGGACAACTGCTGCCGGGCTACTCGTGCGGCCAGGACAAGCTGGCGCGCCTGCTCGGGCCTCCGGACGCCCGCCGGCTCTGGGACTGGAGCGTCGAGGGCCTCGCGCTTGCCAGGGACCGGATCGCGCGACACGCGATCGAGTGCGACCTTCAGGCGGGACACCTGCAGGTGGCGGTGAGGCCCCGCCAGCTCGACGCCGTCGCGCAGGAGCAGGCCCAGCTCGAATCGTGGGGCTACGGGGGCACGCGCCTGCTCGACCGTGACGCGCTGCGTACGATCGTCGCCAGCCCGCGATACCTCGGCGGCCTCTACGACCCGCACGCCGCGCATGTGCATCCGCTCAACTACACGCTCGGCCTCGCGCGCGCGGCGGAAGCGGCGGGCGCTCGACTGCGCGAAGGCTCGCGGGTGCTCGCGGTCGAGCCGGGCCCGACGCCGGGCGCCCGCGCAACCGTGAAGACGGCGCAGGGCCGCGTGCGGGCGCGGTGGGTCGCCCTCTGCGGCAACGCGAAGCTCGGGTCGGCGGCGCCGACGATCCGCCGCCGGATCATGCCGATCGCGACCTACATGGTCGCGACCGCGCCGCTCGGGCCCGCGCTCGCGCGCGAACTGATCGCGAACCGCGCGGCGGTCGCCGACTTGAACTGGGTACTCGACTACTTCCGGCTGTCGCACGACGACCGCCTGCTGTTCGGCGGCAAGGTCAGCTACTCGGGCTACGACCCGGGTGGCATCGTGCCGGGCATGCGCCGCCGGCTCGACCGCGTCTTCCCGCAACTCGCGAAGGTGCCGCTCGACTACGCGTGGGGCGGGCTGCTCGACATCACGGTCAACCGCGCGCCGGACTTCGGACGCCTCGCGCCGAACGTGTACTACCTCCAGGGCTTCTCCGGCCACGGCCTCGTGCTCGCGGGCCTCGGCGGACGGCTCGTCGCGGAGGCGGTCGCCGGCCATGCCGAGCGGTTCGACGTCTACGCGCGCATCGCGCACCGCCCATTCCCGGGCGGCCGGCTGTTCGCGCGCCCGACGCTGGTCGCGGCGATGGCGTGGTTCCGGCTGCGGGACGCGCTGGCCTGAGGAGCATTCCGTTGCCCGAACCGAAGCTGTCGCTCGCCGAGATCCAGTCTTTCTGCTCGCGCAGCCCCTACAACGCCTGGCTCGGCGTTCGCGTGACCGCGGCGTCGGACTCCGGCGTCGAGATCGAGGTGCCGTGGCGCGCCGAGCTGGTCGGCTCGCCCGACCTGCTGACGATGCACGGCGGGGTGCTCGCCGCGGTGATCGACGTGGCGGCGGGGCTCAGCCTGCTCGCGGCCATCGGGCGGGCGGGTCCGGCCATCGACATGCGCACCGACTTCCACCGGGCGGTCCGCTCCGGCGCACTGCGTGCAACCGGACGCGTGCTGCGCACCGGCAGGACGATCACGAGCGCGGAGGCGACGGTGCTGGACGACGCCGGCCGGCTGGTCGCGAGCGGCCGCGCGGTCTACTTCACGGCCGAGACGTAGGGAGCCGTGCGGCTCCGCGGTCTCACGCCAGCCGCAACCAGAACGCCCGACGGCACCGGGTGGATACGAGTTTCGAACCCGCGGTCCTACGGTAGCGACCTGCGTCCCAGCTACCGCGGCGAGTGCCCCGCCGGTCGTCCGGGCGCCGGTCGGTGGTCGGCGTCAGGTCCCCGCGCCGGCCGGCGCTTCGCGCCGCCGGATCTCGAAGCACCGGTGGATCTTCGGGTTGCGCTCGAAGTCCTTCGGGATCGTCGCGCGCGAGACGTCCTTCGCCTCGTACTCCGACAGCGCCTCCGCATCGAGCCGGAACCGCGTGTAGTTGGTCGAGAACACCAGCACGCCGCCCGGCGCGAGCAGCCGCACCGTGTCCCGCAGCAGCGGCACGTGGTCGCGCTGCACGTCGAGCGTGCCGTCCATACGCTTCGAATTCGAGAAGGTCGGCGGGTCGAGGAACACGAGGTCCCACTGGCCGGCGGGCGCCTCCTTCAGCCACGCGAGCGCGTCCGCCTGCACGAGCACGTGCTCGCGCCCCTCGAAGCCGTTCAGCCGCAGGTTCTCGCGCGCCCAGTCGAGGTAGGTGCGCGACAGGTCCACCGTGGTCGTCGACGCCGCGCCGCCCGCCGCCGCGTAGACCGTGCCGGTGCCGGTGTACGCGAACAGGTTCAGGAAGCGGCGGCCGGCCGCGAGTTCGCGCAGCCGCGCACGGGTGAGCCGGTGGTCGAGGAACAGCCCGGTGTCGAGGTAGTCCGTGAAGTTCACGAGGAACTTCAGGCCGCCCTCCTCGACCGTGTGGAACTCGCGCCGCTCGGCGAGCTTGGTGTACTGCTCGAGGCCGCGCCGCTTGATGCGCGTCCGGAACCAGATCCGATCGTCCGGCAACCCGAGCGTGTTCGGGAGCGCGGCGACCACCTCGGCCCGCCGTGCACGCACCTTGTCCTCCGCGACCGTCGGCGGCGCCTCGTACTCCTGCACGTACGCGTGCCGCGAGCCCGCGGCGTCGCCGTAGAGGTCGATCGCGAACGCGTACTCCGGCATGTCGGCGTCGTAGGCGCGCCAGCAGTGCACCTGCTCGCGCCGCGCCCACTTGCCGAGCGTATCGAGGTTCTTGCGCAGCCGGTTCGCGAACATCCGCGAGCCCGGCGACTCCGCGATCGCGGGGTCCACCGGCGGCAGGCTGCCCGGCCGGCGCTCGCGCACGAACCACTCGGGCTCGACGTCGAAGCGCAGCAGGCGCGCCTCGAGCGGGCCGTTGTGCAGGCGATGCGTGCGTTTCGCGGTCAGCTTCAGCTCGAGACCGAGGCCCGGGTTGCCGGTGAACACCGCCGCCTGCCAGCCGACGAAGCGCTCGCGCAGCACGCGACCCAGTTCCGCGTAGAGCTCGCGCAGCGCATCCGCCTCGCCGAGCCTCTCGCCGTACGGCGGATTCACGAGCAGCAACCCGCGCTCCGCATGCGGCCGCGCGTCCGCGAGCTCGCGCCGTTCGACGTGCACGAGCTTGCGCAGGTCCGCGCGGTCGAGCGCCTCGTAGGCCGCGCGGATCGCGCGCGCGTCGCGGTCGGTGCCGACGATGCGGCCGGGCACGAGCCGGCCCTTCGCACGCCGCGCGTCGGCCTCGCGCTTCAGGCGATGCCAGAGCGCGGCGTCGTGCTGCGCCCAGCCGAGGAAGCCGAACCAGTCGCGCAGCAGCCCCGGCGCCACGTCGGCCGCGATCAGTGCCGCCTCGATCGGCAGGGTGCCGGAACCGCACATCGGATCGAGGAAGGCGCCGCCGCCGGCCGCGATCTCGGGCCAGCCGGCGCGCAGCAGCAGCGCGGCGGCGAGGTTCTCCTTGAGCGGCGCCGGCACGCCCGCACCCCGGTAGCCGCGCCGGTGCAGACTGTCGCCCGAGAGATCCAGCGCGAGCGTCGCGCGGTCGGCGGCGAGGCGCACGTTCACGCGCACCGACGGACGCGCGGTGTCGACGCTCGGGCGCTCGCCGCGCACCTCGCGCAGCTGGTCCACGATCGCGTCCTTGACCTTCAGCGCGCCGAAGTGGGTGTGCGTGATCGCCGAGCGCGCGGCGTCGAAGTCCACCGCCAGCGTGGCCTGCGGGCCCGGCGCCAGGTGCGCGGTCCAGTCGATTTCCCGGACGAAAGCGTAGAGCGCCTCCGGCGAGCCCGCCGGACCCTCGTGCAGCTTCAGCAGCACGCGGTTCGCGGTGCGCGACCAGAGGCATGCCGCGTAGGCGCTCTCGAGCGAGCCCGACCACGTGACGCCCCAGGCCTTCTCGCGGGGCTCGACGCCGAGCGCGCGCAGCTCCTGCGCAAGCAGGTCCGCGGCACCGAGCGGCGCGGTCGCGACGAACTCGAGCGGCGCCGCGGCAGCGGCGGCCTCGGATGGCGCGGAGCCGGCCGAAGGGGCGGATTCAGTCATCGACGAACTCGTCGTGGGCGTACGGTGGATGGCAACGGTCGGCGCCCGCGGCGTGCGGCGCGGCGAGTTCGACGATGGTCGCGCGCGACTCCCCCTTCGCGACGTCGCCGAGGAAGCGCTTCAGGATCCTGTAGACGTCGGCGTCGAATGGCGCCTCGTCGGCCAGCCGCGCCGCGGATTCCAGGTCGCGCACGGTCCCCAGGTAGCGCCACCCGTCGAGCACGAGGAAATCCTCCTCGCCGCGCCAGTCGCGCTCCACGACCGCGATGCGGCCTCGGTACGGCCAGGGCTTCAGCCGCTGCGCGGCGAGCGCAAGGCGCACCCGGGTGTCGTGCAGCGCGGCCGGCTCGTGCCCGACGCAGGCACCCTTGCAGCGCTTCAGCTGGTAGGCGAAGCACGAGCCCTCGCCGTCCTCGAGGCCGACCGACTTCGCGCAGAGCTGGTGCGCCCGCACGATCTCCGTCAGCGCCCGCTTCGCGGTCTTCGCGTCCCGGAACAGCCCGTAGACCTCGTCGCGTGCCGCTGGCGCGAGCGCGTCGAACTCGACGGCCTCGACGCGGCTCGGCGTGCCGGCACCCGAGGGCACGAGTGCGAGCGTCCAGGTCGCCGCGCTCGCGCGCAGCCGGCGGTTGTGCAGCGGCCTGTCCGTCTTCACCGCGCGGGCCTCGACCAGCAGCGCGCCGAGCTCGCCCACCGTCTCGGACCACTCCACGCGCCGCACCTGCTGCGACAGCTTGTGCTCCTTCGACGAGCGGTGCGCCTGCGCGAAGTGCTCCAGCACGCGGTGGCGGATGTTCCGGCTCTTGCCCACGTAGAGCAGCGCGTCCTCCTCGCCGTAGAAGCGGTAGACGCCGGGCACCTCGGGGAGGTCGTCGGCCAGCCCCTCGGGCAGCTGCGGCGGCAGCGGCGCCTCCTGCAGCAGCACCTCGACGACTTCGGCGAGCCGGGCGGGCGCCACCTCGCGCGCGAGCACGCCGAGCAGGTCGCGCAGCACGCGGGCGTCGCCGAGCGCCCGGTGACGCGCCTCGCAGTCGAGGCCGTGCCGCAGGATCACGGCGTCGAGATTGTGGCGCGGGTGTTCGGGGTAGAGCCGGCGCGACAGCTTCACCGTGCAGAGCACCTTCGCGGTCCAGCGCACGTCGAGCCGCAGGAACTCGGCGCGCAGGAAGCCATAGTCGAAGCGCGCGTTGTGCGCGACGAAGGTGCGGCCGCGCAGGCGCTCCAGCACGTCGCGGTGCACGTCCTCGAAGCGGGGCGCGTCCGCCACCATCTCGTTCGTGATGCCCGTGAATTCCTCGATCGCCGGCGGGATCCGGCAGCCCGGGTTCACGAGCGTGGACCACTCGCGCACCGTGCCGTCCCGATCGATCTCGACGAGGCCGATCTCGGTGATCCGGTTCCAAGCCGGATTGCCGCCGGTGGTCTCGAGGTCTACGCAGACGAGATCGCGGTCGAGCACGTCGGTGGGTCGCGGGCGCAGCGGGCACCTCAGGCGCGGCCGGGCCGGCCGTCCAGCGACAGCAGGGGGCCGTAGAGGTCGGGCCGGCGGTCGCGGAACACGCCCCAGTGGTGCCGGTAGCGGCGGATCGCGTCGAGATCCACCGTGGCCGTCAGCACCGCGTCGCCCTCGCGCGGGGCGACCGCCAGCAGCTCGCCGGTGTGCCCGGCGATGAACGACGAGCCGTAGAAGGTGATCGTCTTCTGCGTGCCGACCTCGGTGCCGTAGCGGTTCGAGGCGACCAGCGGCATCACGTTCGCGGCGGCGTGGCCCTGCATGGTCCGCGTCCAGTGATCCTTCGAGTCGAGCGTCGGGTCCTGCGGCTCGGAGCCGATGGCGGTCGGGTACAGCAGGACCTCCGCGCCCTGCAGCGCGAGCGAGCGCGCGGTCTCCGGGAACCACTGGTCCCAGCAGACCGCGGCGCCGACCGCGCAGTGGCGCGCGGGCCAGACCCTGAAGCCGGTGTCCCCGGGCGAAAAGTAGAACTTCTCGTGGTAGCCCGGGCTCTCGGGGATGTGCGCCTTGCGGTAGCAGCCCATCACCGAGCCGTCGGCGTCAAGCACGACCAGCGTGTTGTAGTAGGCGTTGTTGGCGCGCTCGAAGATCGACACCGGCAGCACGACGCCGAGTTCCTTCGCGACGCCCGCGAAGTGCTTCACGGCAGGGTTCTCGCCCACCGTCGTCGCGAGCTCGAAATACCGGTACTCGTGGTCCTTGCAGAAGTACGGCGTCTCGAACAGCTCCGGCAGCAGGATCACCTGCGCCCCCCGGCCCGCCGCCTCGCGCACGAGCGCGTCGCCCTTCGCGATGTTGCGGTCGCGATCCCAGGTGCAGTCCATCTGGATCGCGGCCAGCGTCAGGGTACCCACGGTCGTCATCCCTCCAGGTCGATCCAGGTCGCCTTGAGCTCGGTGTACTTGTCGAGCGCGTGCAGCGACTTGTCGCGGCCGTTGCCGCTCTGCTTGTAGCCGCCGAACGGCACGGTCATGTCGCCGCCGTCGTAGTTGTTGACCCACACGCTGCCGGCGCGCAGGCGCCGCGCGATCGTGTGGGCTGCACCGACGTCGCGCGTCCAGACCGCCGCGGCGAGCCCGTAGATCGTGTCGTTCGCGATCCGGATCGCGTCCTCGACGTCGGTGAACGAGATCGCGGACAGCACGGGCCCGAAGATCTCCTCGCGGGCGATCTTCATCGTCGGCTGCACGCCGGCGAACACGGTCGGCTCAACGTAGCAGCCGCCGGTCTCGACGCGCGCGCGGCTGCCGCCGAGCAGCAGCTTCGCGCCCTCATCGCGCCCGGACTCGACGTAGTCCAGCACGGTGTCGAGCTGCTGCCGGTCGACGATCGCGCCGAGCTGCGTCTTCGGGTCGAGCGGGTCCCCGGGCTGGAGCTTGCGGCCGATCGCGAGGATCTTTTCGAGCACCGCGTCCCTGACCGACTCGTGCACGAGGAGGCGCGAGCCCGCGGTGCAGACCTCGCCCTGGTTGTAGAAGATGCCCCACGCCGCCGCGGTCGCGGCGCGCTCGAGGTCGCGCGCGTCCGGCAGCACGATGTGCGGCGACTTGCCGCCACACTCGAGCCAGACGCGCTTCAGGTTCGAACGGCCTGCGCACTCGAGGATCCGCTTGCCGGTGCGCGTAGAACCGGTGAATGCGAGCACGTCCACGTCCATGTGCAGCGCGAGCGCCTCGCCCGCGGTGTGGCCGTAGCCGGGCACGACGTTCAGCACGCCCTCGGGCAGCCCCGCCTCGATCGCGAGCTGCGCGACGCGGATCGCGGTCAGCGGCGACTTCTCGGACGGCTTCAGCACCACCGAATTGCCGGTCGCGAGCGCGGGCCCGAGCTTCCAGGCAGCCATCAGCAGCGGGAAGTTCCACGGCACCACCGCGCCGACCACGCCGCAGGGCTCGCGCGTGACCAGCCCGACCACGGTGCGCGGCGTCGGCGCGACCTCGTCGTAGACCTTGTCGACCGCCTCGCCGTACCACGCGAGGCAGCGCGCGGCGCCCGGCACGTCGACCTTCAGCGAGTCGCCGATCGGCTTGCCCATGTCGAGCGTCTCGAGCAGTGCGAGCTCGTCGCGGTGCTTCAGCAGCAGCTCGGCGAACGCGATCAGCACCTTCTTGCGGCGGGCGGGCGCGAGCCCGGCCCAGCGACCGTCCTCGAACGCGCGACGCGCGCTCGCGACTGCGAGGTCGACGTCGCGCTGGGTGCACGACGCGACGCGCCCCAGCACGCGCCCGTCGATGGGGCTCACGCAGTCGAAGGTGGCGCCGTCGTGCGCGTCGAGATAGCGGCCGTCGAGGAACGCGCGGCCCTCGATGGCGAGCTCGGCGGCGCGCACGTGCCACGAGGCCGGGGCCGGCGGGGGCGTCTGCGGCTGGGCGGACATGGGAACTCCTCGGGGCCTGCGCGTCGCAGCGGGCCGGTCAGAAGGTCGGCGGGGTGTTGGCGCTGATGATCTCACACTCGTCCCGGCCGGAATTCCGGAAGCGGTGCGGCAGCGAACTCGAAAAATAGTAGGCGTCGCCGGGGCCGAGCACGCGCGTCTGGCCGCCGACGGTGAGCTCGATGCGGCCGCGCACGACGACGCCGCCCTCCTCACCCGGGTGCGAGAGCATCGCCTCGCCGGTGTCGGCGTTCGGCGCATACCGCTCGTGCAGGATCGACATCGCGCGGTTCGGGCGGCTCGCCGCGACCAGCTTGAGCACGACCGGCGGCGCACCGATCTCGGCGAGTTCGTCGTGCGAGTAGAACACCTGCGGCGGGCTCGCCACGTCGAGCGTGAAGAACTCGGCGAGCGACATCGGGATGCCGTCCAGCACCTTCTTGAGCGAGCTCACCGACGGGCTGACGCGGTTCTGCTCGATCAGCGAGATCATCCCGTTCGTCACGCCCGCCCGCTTCGCGAGTTCGCGCTGCGACAGGCCGTAGAGGCTGCGCACGGCGCGCAGCTTGGCGCCCACGTCGACGCTCATCGCAGAACTCCGCCCGGCCGAGGTGTTTACGATATTAAACGGAAGTCGCCGTTTCTGGGCCCGATTTGTTCATCTTGTCCATTTTTCTTATCATCGGCCGACCCCTCAGGAGCATCCGATGAACGCCGAGCCGGCCACCGTTCCCTTCGCGCGCGAGGACCTCGAAGCCTTCTGGATGCCGTTCACCGCGAACCGGCACTTCAAGGCCAAGCCCCGCTTCCTGGCCCGCTCGAAGGGCATGCACTACTGGACGCCGGAGGGTCGCGAGATCCTCGACGGCACCGCGGGCCTGTGGTGCGTGAACGCCGGGCACGGGCGCGAGGAGATCGCCGACGCGGTGGCGCGGCAACTGCGCGAGCTCGACTACGCGCCGCCGTTCCAGATGGGCCACCCGCTCGCGTTCGAACTCGCGAACGAGCTGGTGAAGATCGCGCCGCGCGGCCTCGACCACGTGTTCTTCACGAACTCCGGCTCCGAGGCCGTCGACACCGCGCTCAAGATCGCGCTCGCCTACCACCGCGTGAAGGGCGAGGCCGCGCGCACCCGGCTGATCGGGCGCGAGAAGGGCTACCACGGCGTCGGCTTCGGCGGCATCTCCGTCGGCGGCATGGTCAACAACCGGAAGTTCTTCGGCGCGATGCTGCCCGGCGTGGATCACCTGCCTCACACGCTGGACCTGCAGCGCAATGCGTTCTCGCGCGGCCTGCCCGCCCACGGCGTGGAGCATGCGGACGCGCTGGAGCGCCTGGTCGCGCTCCACGACGCGAGCACGATCGCCGCGGTCATCGTCGAGCCGGTGCAGGGCTCGGTCGGCGTGATCCCGCCGCCGGTGGGGTATCTCAGGCGCCTGCGCGAGCTCTGCGACCGGCACGGCATCCTGCTGATCTTCGACGAGGTGATCACGGGCTTCGGACGCCTGGGCGAGCCCTTCGCGGCACAGGCCTTCGACGTGGTGCCGGACATGATCACGTGCGCGAAGGGCCTGACGAACGGCTGCATCCCGATGGGCGCGGTACTCGTCCGCAAGGGCATCTACGACACCTTCATGACCGGGCCGGACGCCGCGATCGAGCTCTTCCACGGCTACACGTACTCGGCGCATCCGACCGCCTGCGCGGCCGGGCTCGCGACGCTCGACGTCTACCGCCGCGAGGGGCTCTTCGAGCGCGCGAAGGAGCTGGCGCCGTGGTGGGAAGACGTGGCGCACTCGAAGCTGAAGGGACTGCCGCACGTAGTCGACGTGCGCAACTGCGGGATCATCGCCGGCGTCGAGTTCGCGCCGGTCGCAGGCAAGCCCGGCGCGCGCGGCTTCGAGGTGTTCCTGAAGTGCTTCGAGCGCGACGTGCTGGTGCGCGCGTCCGGCGACGTGATCGCGCTGTCGCCGCCGCTGATCATCGAGAAGCCGCAGGTCGAGAAGCTGTTCGACACGCTGGCCGGCGCGATCCGCACTCTCGCCTGAAACTCCGGAAACGACGGGGCCGGGACGCTAGCGCGCCCCGGCCCCGGTGTTTCGCGGGCGCCGGGCTCAGCCGGCGCCGTGCGACACGATCAGTCGCCCCACGGGAACGTGGTCGCGACCGAGAACACGACGCGGCCCTCGTTGTTGAACACGTCCTCGGTGACGTCCTCGTCGTCGGTTGCGGTGTACTTCAGCGCCAGGTTGAAGTTGCCGAGCGTGTAACCGATGCCGAGCGAGTAGTCGAACACGTCGTCGCCGTTCACGTCGCTCCAGTAGTCGCCGTGGCTGTAGCCCGCGTGCGCGAGCAGCGAGAAGTTCTGCGGCAGCTCGAAGGTCGCGTTGATCTCGGTGTAGTAGGCGGACTCGCCCGACTCGTACAGGTCGTCGGCGAACCACTGCTTGAGCGCGAACGGACCGGTGTTCAGGCCGACGAAGAACTCCGGGTACTCGCCGGTCGCGTCCGCGCCCGGGTAGAGGTAGTAGACGACGCCGGCCGTCCAGCTGGTGGTCTCGCTGATCTCGCCGGTGTAGTTCGCGTACAGGTCGACCTCGATGTCGGCCGAGTCGTCGACGCCTTCGAAGTCGACGTTGCTGGCCCACGCGCCGATGGCGAAGCCGTTGGAGAACGCGTAGTCCGCGCTGACCTGCAGCGCGGGATCCTTGGCGCTCTGGCTGTAGCCACGGAAGTCGTAGTCGTTGGTCGCGGTGACCGTGGACGAGAACTGCGCGTGCGCGAGACCCGAGGCCAGCAGCAGCGAGCCCGCCACCACGCCCTTGAGGTACTTGAACGTCATTCGGAAATCTCCTGTCCGGCTTGTAATTGCGACGGCCGCCGCGCGACTGCGCGGCGCCGATCGTGCCCCTTCGAACCCTGCGTGCGCCCGTGTTGCGTCGGCGCCTCGCCGAGTCCTTTGCAGGACCCGTGCCGGGACGCGCAGCGCGCGCCGCAGTCTCTAAGTCTCTGAAAAATAACATTCCTTGCGCCAACCGACGCACCGATATCGTGCGTGCGGACAGGCTCTGCACCGCGATGAGGCGTGCGGCGCGCGCGCCACGGGGGTGATCCGCACTTGCCACGACGCCGCTGCACGGCGGCAGCCAGTAGCATCTCGTCGACTTCAGACGACGGACGCCCCCCCATGGCGACCCACCCCGCTCCCGAGATCGGCCACTGGTACGCTCACCGTGACCAGGGCCTCCTGTTCCAGGTCGTCGCGTTCGACGAGGACGAAGGCCTCGTCGAGATGCAGGACTTCGACGGCGGCCTCGACGAGGTCGACCTCGAGACCTGGTACGACATGCCGATCGACACCGCCGAGGCGCCCGAGGACTGGACGGGCGCCGTCGACGACGCCGACGCGCCCGAGGAGTTCGCGGCCGGCGGCGATGCCGGCAGCCGCGACTGGCGCGGCCCCGTCGACGACCTACCGGACGCGCCGCAGGACCTCGTCGAGTCGGAACCCGACGACGACGAGGACTACGACCGCCGCTGAGCCGGCTCGCCGCGTGGACTGGCGCGCGGCCCTGCTCGATCCCGCGGCCTACCCCGGGCCGCCCTCCCGCGTCGAACTGCGCGAGACCCACGCCTCGTGGATAGCGCTGGCCGGCGAGTTCGCCTGGAAACTGAAGCGGCCGGTCCGGTTCCCGTTCCTCGACTACTCCACGCCCGAACGCCGCCTCGCCGCCTGCGAGACCGAACTGCGCGTGAACTCGCGGTGGGCGCCGCAGCTGTATCTCGACCTGCAGGCCGCGGTGCCGCGCGGCGACGGCATCCGCTTCGTCGCGGCTGGCGCCGCGTCGCCCGGCACCGCACTCGAGTACGCGGTGCGGCTGCGGCGCTTCGCCGCCAGCGACGAACTGCCCGCGCTGCTCGAGCGCGGGGCCGTCGCTCCGGACGAACTCGCGGCGTTCGGCACCGCGCTCGCGGCCTGGCAGGCTGCGGGACCCGCGCCGCCCGACGGCTCGGACTACGGTCACGCGACCGAGGCGCTTCGCGCCGCCCTCGACAACTTCGCGAGCCTGGCGAGCCGCGACGCTCGCGATGCCGGTGCCGATGCTGCCGCCGACGCTGACGCCGCCGACGCCGACGGCCGGGCGATGCGACGCCTGCGCGACTGGACCGTCGAACGCCACGCGGAACTCGCGCCGCTGCTCGAATCGCGCCGCGACGCGGGTCGCGTGCGCGAATGCCACGGCGACCTGCACGCGGCCAACGTCGTCCGGATCGACGGGCGACTGGTGCCGTTCGACGGCATCGACTTCGATCCCCGCCTCGCGTACGTCGACGTCGCGAACGACGCCGCCTTCCTGGCGATGGATCTCGAGCAGCGCGGCCACCCGGGACTCGCCCACGCGTTCCTGTCCGCCTGGCTCGAGGCCTCCGGAGACGCAGGCGCCCCGCGGGTGCTGCCGTGGTTCATCGCGTATCGCGCGCTGGTGCGTGCGAAGGTCGAAGACCTGCGCATCCGCGAGCTCAAGTCGCGGCTCGGGACGCGCTCGCCGACCGCCGCGGAGGCGCGGGCACTCCGTGCGGAGCTCGTGGCGACGGCGGCAGCCCGGCGCCGCCACGTCGCCGTGGCCGCGGCCCGACTCGACGGGCGTAGCGCCGCGCTCTACGTGACGGTCGGACTCTCGGGATCCGGCAAGAGCTGGCTGGCGGAACGGCTCGTCGCGACGCTGCCCGCGCTGCGCGCGCGGTCGGACGTCGAGCGCAAGCGACTGGCCGGACTCGCGCCGACCGCGGCGAGCGGCTCGTCACCCCGCGCGGGCCTGTATTCCGCGGACTGGACCGCGCGCACGTATGCGCGCCTGCGCGAGATTGCCGTAGCGTGGCTGGCGGCCCGCTACGACGTGATCGTGGACGCGACGGCGCTCGACCCTCGGCAGCGGGCCGGCTTTGCCGCCGCGGCGCGGCAGGCGGGCGCGCGGCTCGCGTGGCTGCACTGCACCGCACCGACGGAGGTGCTGCGGGCGCGCGTCGCGTCGCGCCGCGGCGACGCCTCGGAAGCGACGCTCGAGGTGCTCGAGATCCAACTGCAGCACGGGCCGGCGCTCGACGCGGCGGAGCTTGCGCGCACGGTGACCGTGGACACATCGCGCCCCATCGACGTCGCGGCGGTCGCCGCGGCCCTCAGATCGGCGGCAGCACCACCGGCCGCGTCGTAGCGCGCTTCGGCACCGGCGTCTTGAAGCCCTTCGGCTTCACGACCAGCACGTCGCACTTCAGGCCGTCGATCACGCGCTCCGCCGTGTGGCCGATGAAGAGGCGCTTCAGCGTCGAGCGCGACACCGCGCCCATCACGACCAGGTGCGCGTCCAGTTCCTCCGCCAGCTCCGGCAGTTCGTCGGCCGGCAGCCCGACCCGCAGGTGCGAGCGCCGCGGCCCCAGGCCGTAGCGTTCCGTCAGCCGGCCGAACGCCGCCTCGACTTCCTTCGCATGCTGCTGCGCGACCTCGACGGGCATCGGCACCGGCTCGACGAGCATGCCGGCCGTGAACGGCGTGGCGAGCGTGTAGAAGTGCGCCGCGTGCAGCTTGCCGCCGAAGGCCTCGGCGAAGCTCTGGCCCGTGGACAGCAGCAGTTCGTCCAGATCCGCCGGCTTCGAGTGCGAGTGCATCGGGTCGACGGCCGCGAGGATGCGCGGGCGATCGTACGCGCGCGCGGTCTTCGCGAGCAGCACCGGGCACGGGCACAGGCGGATCAGCTGCCAGTCCGTGTTGCCGAGCACGAGCCGTGCCGCCGCGGCGTGACGGTGGCTGTCGACGATCACGAGGTCGATACCCTCGCGCATCACCTCGCGCACGATGCTCTCGTGCACCGGGTAGTCCCACCGGCAGCGGACGTGCACGGGAATGCCCGCGTCGCGCAGCGGCTTGGCGAGCTTCTCGAGCTCCCGCTTGCGCGACACCACGGCGCGCTCGATGTCCTTCTGCAGCTGGTCCGGGCTGTAGAACTGCTCGCCTGCCACGTACGGGCTGTAGAGGCTGTGGAACAGCGTCACGGTGGCGCCGGTGCGCTTCGCGATGCCGGCGGCGCGCGCTACGGCGGGCGGGTTCTTCTGGCCGAGGTTCCCGACGGCGACGAGCAGGTGCTTGAATTCGAGCATGGCGACCACTCCGCGACGGCGGACTCGCCCGAAATGGGCGCGCCCTGCCGGACGCTGCAAGCCTAGCGCGGCGGCCGACGCGCTGCATCGCGCCTTCGGCAGGATGTTGCGGGGTATACGTAACCGGCTACCAGCCGTCGTCCGGCATCGCGAGCGCGGTGTCGTCGAGCGAATCCAGCAACTCGAGCGTCGGGCCCACGCGCGGCAGTTCGTAGCGGAAGAAGTACCGCGCCGCCGCGCGCTTGCCGGCATGGAACGCGGCTTCGCCCGGCGTGGCCGGTCGCGCCGCGAGCGCGACGCGCGCCTGCTCGAGCCAGCGCCACGCGACGACCACCTGCCCGAGCGCGTCGAGGTACGGCGTCGCATTGGCGAGCGCCCGCTCAGGGCCCACGTCGCGAACCGCCGCGACCAGGCGTCGCGTGGTGGCGGCGAGTCGATCGAAGGTCCCGCCGAGCTGGCGCGCCAGCGGCGCAAGCTCCGGCTCGGCAGCGGCCGCCTGCACGGTCGACGCGATGCGCCGCCCGAGCGCGGCGAAGGCCGCGCCGCCGTCCTGCCGCACCTTGCGACCCAGCACGTCGAGCCCGTGGATGCCGAGCGTGCCCTCGTGGATCGCGTTCAGCCGGTTGTCGCGGTACAGGCGCTCGACGGGATAGTCGCGCGTGTAGCCGTAGCCGCCGTGCACCTGGATCGCGAGCTTGTTGGCCTCGAGGCAGTACTCCGACGGCCACGACTTCGCGACCGGCGTCAGCAGTTCGAGCAGACCCTCGTGCTCGCGCGCGGCGGCCGCGTCGCCGGCGTCGAGCGCGATGCGACGCTCGTCGACGAGTCGGGCGCAGTAGAGCACCAGCGACAGCGCGCCTTCGACCCAGGCCTTCTGCGCGAGCAGCATGCGCCGCACGTCGGCGTGCCGCAGGATCGGCACCGGTGCCGAGGCCGGGTCGCGCTCGCCGAGCGGCCGGCCCTGCGGACGGTGCCGCGCGTAGTCCAACGCCGCGACGTAGCCGGCGCAGCCGAGCGCCGTCGCGCACAGTCCGACGCCGATGCGGGCCTCGTTCATCATGTGGAACATGATTCGCAGCCCGGCGTGCTCCTCGCCGACGAGCTCGCCGACACAGTCGCCCTGGTCGCCGAACGCGAGCACGGTGTTCACGGTGCCGCGCCAGCCCATCTTGTGGTTGAGACCGATGCAGCGCACGCCGTTGCGGGCCTGGGGATCCGGCGTGCCGTCGTCGCGCAGGCGGAACTTGGGCACCACGAACAGGGAGAGTCCCTTCACGCCGGGCGGACCGCCGGACACGCGCGCGAGCACGAGGTGCACGATGTTGTCGGCGAGCTCGTGCTCGCCGCCGGAGATCCACATCTTCGAGCCGGTCACGCGCCACGTGCCGTCGGGCGCGCGAACGGCGGCGGTGCGCACGTCCGCCAGCGACGAGCCCGCCTGCGGCTCCGACAGGCACATCGTGCCGAACCAGCGCCCGGCCACCATCGGGCGCACGTAGCGCTCCACCTGCGCGGGCGAGCCGTGTGCGGCCAGCAGGTTCGCGGCGCCGACCGTCAGCAGGGCGTAGCCGTAGAAGCCGACGTTGGCCGCGGCGAACACCGCGTTCGCCGCCTGCGCGACGCTCCAGGGCAGCTGCAGCCCGCCGAGGCTGGCGTCGAACGGCGCCGCGAAGTAGCCGGCGTCCGCCGCCGCGCGCAGGGCATCGCGGGTGGGCGCGGGCAGCCACACCTCGTGGCCCCGCAGCTGCGGCTCCTCGACGTCGGCGAGCGCGGCATGGGGCGCGAAGCGTTCGACCGCGAGCCGCCAAGCCCCGTCGAGGACCCCGTCGAAGGTCGCGCGGTCGTGGTCCGCGAAGCGCGGCGCGCCTGCCAGCGCGCCCGCATCGAGCACCTCGAACAGCTGGAAGTCGAGCTCGCGGCGCGAGGGCAGCAGCGCGCTCACGGCCGCGCCACCGTGCGCGCGGCGATCACCTCGATCTCCACGAGAGTGCCCGGGATGGGCAGCGCCACCACCTGGACGGTGGTACGCGCGGGCACGTTCGGCTGCGCGGCGGCGGCCGGGGCGACCGTGGCCGAGACGCTGGCGACGAGAACGGCGAGGCACGAGGCACGGTGGTGCGGGGACATCGGGGTCTCCGGTGACGGGGCGCGGGCGCGGAACCCGGCGCGCAGGGTCTGCGTGCATTTGTAGCGGGCACGGGCGTCGAAGTGAAGCGGCCGGCCGCCGTCCCTGGCCCCCCCGAATGACTGCGGCCGGGCTTGCGTCTACGCTTGCGGCATCGGCACCTCACCCAGACCGGCCCCGAATGCCTCCACGCCTGCACAACTCGATCCGCCACGCCCTGCTCGCCGCTGCCGTCGCGAGCCTCCTGCCCGCCTCGGCCACGCCCGCCGCCGAGGCCCCGGACGCGATCCCGGTACTCGAGGAGATCGTCGTGACGGCGCAGCGCCGCGTGGAGAACCTCCAGGACGTGCCCGTGTCCGTGTCGGTGGTCGACGCGGGGGCTCTGCGGGCGGTCGGCGCCCGCGACCTGTCCGACGTCGCTTCGTTCGCACCGAACGTCTCCTTCGACAACGTGATCACGCAGTCCGGCGCGAGCGCCTCGTCGATCTACATCCGGGGCATCGGGCAGAGCGACCTGCTGCAGACCACGGATCCCGGCGTCGGGCTGTTCGTGGACGGCGTCTACGTCGCCCGCGCGGTCGGCTCGCTGCTCGACGTCGCCGACGTCGAGCGCGTCGAGATCCTGCGCGGCCCGCAGGGAACGCTGTTCGGCCGCAACACCATCGGCGGCGCGATCAACGTGACGACGCGCGATCCGGGCACGGAGTTCGGCGGCGCCGCGCGCGTCACGGTCGGCAGCGACGACCGGCTCGAAGCCTTCGCGCGGCTCGACGCGCCCCTGTCGCCGACGCTGCGTTCCAAGCTGACGGTCGCGAGCTTCGACCAGGACGGCTACGTCGAGCGCCCGAACGTCGGCGATGCCCTCGGCAACCGCAACTCGCGAGCCGCACGCGCCCGGCTGCTGTGGTCGCCCGCCGAATCGCTGCGGGTCTCGTTCACCGCCGACCTGACGCGCACCGACGAGAAGGGCGTGCCGGCGACGCTCGCGCGGGTCTTCCTCGCCTGCCCCGCGGGCGTCACCAACGCGATCGGTGGCTGCGACCGCAACACCGCGCCGGGCTCCGCGCCCGGGCAGGCCTTCCTGTTCAACAACGTGCCGCCCGTGAACCGCGCGGCCGGCGGCGCCGGCGTCGGCGTCAGCCGCTACGACTCGCGGTGGGTGTCCGGCGATCCGTACGTGAACCTCGGCACCGGCCCCGAGGTTTCGCGGCTCGACCTGTGGGGCGCGAGCCTCACGGTGGACTGGAAGCCCGGCTCGTTCGCGGTGCGCTCCATCAGCGCCTGGCGCACGTTCGACGCGTTCTTCGTGCGCGACACCGATTCATCGCCGTTCGCGATCGTCACGCCGAACTCCACCGTGGACCAGCGCCAGCTGTCGCAGGAGGTGCACGTCTACGGCACCACCGCGGACTCGCGGCTCGACTGGCTGGCCGGGCTCTACTGGCTCGACGAGCGGGCCGACGACGATTCCGACTTCGTGACCGCGTCGTTCGACGTGCAGAGCGGCGGACGCGACATCGACGCGCGCAGCGCCGCGGTCTTCGGCCAGGCCACGTGGCGGCTCGCACCCACGTTCGCGCTGACCGGCGGCGCGCGCTACACCGACGAGCACAAGACCTACACGCCGACGCAGTTCTTCCGCTCGAGCGTCACGGGCCAGCCGCCCGCCGGGCTCGTGATCGTGCCCTCGCGCCAGAACGCCGCCGACTTCGCGCAGGCCACGTGGCGCGCGGCCGCCGAGTTCACGCCGCGCGACGAGGTGCTGCTGTACGCGGCGTGGTCCACCGGCTTCAAGAGCGGCGGCTTCGTGCAGCGCAACCAGGTGCCGCGCCAGTGGCTCGCGACCTTCGGGCCGGAAACGGTCGAGATGCTCGAAGTGGGCCTGAAGACGACGCTGGCGGAAGGTCGCGTGCGGCTCGCGGGCGCGGCGTTCGCCGGCGACTACGAGGACCTCCACATCCGGATCGTCGAGCCCGTGTCGTTCTCGCCGGTGACGGCGAACGCCGGCGACGCGCGGATCCGCGGTGGCGAGCTGGAGGTCGAGGCGCTGCTGCACGAGCAGCTGCGGCTCGCGGGTGGGCTCGGTTACCTGGATGCCGAGTACCGGCGGATCGCGCCCACCGTGCCGGACCTGACGCTGGCCTCGAAGCTCGTCGATTCGCCGGCGTGGTCCGCGAACGTCGGCCTCGTCGGCACGCTGCCGCTGGGTGCGACCGAACTCTCCGCGCGCGCGGACTGGGTGTACCGCGGCGAGACCTACAACGACGCCGAGAACACGCCGCAGCTGCGGCAACCGGCGGTCGGGCGGGTGGACGTCTCGGCGACGTGGCGCTGCACGGCCTGCGGCGACTACGCGTGGTCCGCCACGCTCGGCGTGCGCAACGCGACCGACGAGCGGTACATCGTGAGCGGCTACGCTCTGCCGCTGCAGGGACCGATCGGCGCGACCTACGCACGGCCGCGCGAGTGGTTCCTGACGCTCGGGATCGAGCTCTGAGCAGACGGGTGGCGGCGCGGGGGCCGTCACCTTCGCACATCGGCACTGCAGCCGACCGCGCCGATCGAGGCGCCGGGCGCGGCGCGGAGCATGCGGCTCGCAGCCGACTCAAAAGCCGGGCGCAGGCTGCCACGGCGCGTGGCGCAGCGAGTCGAGTTCGGGCGGCAGGATCGGATCGTACGGCGCCTCGAACGAGAACGGCGCGTGCTCTCCCCACTCGTTGACGTGCCTGCCGCCGAGGAAGCGGATCAGGGCGACGGCGCCCCAGCGCGTGCCGAACGGCCCATGTGCGCGGCGTGGCGGTCGCCAGAAGTAGGCGCCCGGGTGCATCGTGCCCTGCGGCCCGGTCAGGGAGCCCGCGATCAGGAACGCCTCCTCGACGATCGGATGCCGTTCGACCGGACCGCTCGCACCCGGCGGCTCCGACTGCGGCAGCATCATCGACAGGAAGGTTCGCTCGCCGGTGCGCGGATCCGTGCGCAGGTCCTTGCGCGAGATGCCGAGGTACGCGAGGTTGCGGTCGTTCACCCGCATGTCCCACGGCAACGTCGCGACGTCCAGGAACGGCACCGCGCGCTCGCGGTCGAGGTGCGCCGCCTCGCCGGCGCGCCAGCACGGCTCGGCGGAGAAGTACGACAGCACCACCGCGCCCCCGCGCGTGGCGGTGAGCGTGCGCGGCCAGCCGGCGGGCAGGAAGGCGTAGGTGTCCGGGCCGTAGCCACGGTCGTCGATCGTCAGCTCGCCCTCGAGCACGTACAACTCCTCGTCGGCGAGCACGTGCTCCAGCCCCTCGCGGCGCCAGCCCGGCGGGTAGCGGATGATCGCCGAACAGGCGCCGTCGGCGGGGTCGCGCGAGAGGAACTTGTACTCGACGTCCGGGCGTGCCGCGTGAGGGCCGACGCGCCGCCACGGGATCAGCTGGGCCTGCACGAATTCGACGTGAGGACGTTCGAGCACGGTCAGCCCCCCCCCTGCGGTAACCGCGGGCGGCGGAAGACGACCTGCGCGCCGAAGCTCCAGAGCATTAGCGTCTCCGATCGCATGCGTCGTCCCGCCGATCGCGGGGAACGGCGGGAACGACCGGGGCCGAGTCGAGCCGTGGACGGCCAGTCGTTGCGGCCCACGCTGCACTCGTGTGCGAAGGGTGCCGGAACGCGGGCCAGGCTCAATAGGCATTTTCGCAACGCCCATGCTCGCCGGTGCTGGCCGGTCGGCACACGCTCGCCGCGATCCGTCCGTTCGCGCGCGGCCCGTCGACGGAGGCGCCATGCCGAGTGGTTTCGCATTCCTGCCAGGTGGCGCCCTGCTGCTCGCGATCGCGATCACCAGCACGGCGCTCGCCCGGGTGTTCGTCAGCAGCGCCATGGTGTACCTCGCGGTCGGGTATCTCGCCGGACTCGGCAGTGCAGCGCTGCTGCAGTCCGCACCGGTGAACGCACCCGCGATGCTCGAACTGGGTGCCGAGCTGGCCCTCGTGATCTCGCTGTTCAGCGTCGGCCTCAAGATGGGCAGCGTCCTCGCGCCGACCGACCCGGTGCTGGCCTCCAGCGTGCAGAGCGAGGGCGGGCGCGAGCCGGAGCGTCTGCGGTTCGGCCTCGCGGACGAGGGCGGCCTGAACTACGGCACCGCGTTCCCGATCGTGATGCTGGGCCTCGGCCTGCTGGGGCTGCACGACCTGGGCGCCGGCGCATGGCGCTGGTGGGCGCTCGCCTCCGGATTCCTCGCCGTATTCGCGGCCGGCGTCGCGCTGCAGAGGGTCCCACTGCACGAGGACCGCCGCGACGCGCGGGCCGCCGCGGCGTCCCGCTGCGCAAACGCGCAGCTGACCGACGTCGTGCAGACCTTCAACGGGCAGCTGGAAAAGGTGGCGGAACTCGCGATGGTGCTCGTCGTGGGCTGGCTGCTGGTGCCGGTGCGGCCGTCGGCGGGCGAATGCCTCTTCGCGCTGGCGGTGGTGTGCTCGTGCGGCCGCTCGCAACGCTGATCGCGACGGTCACCCTGACCACCGTCGCCGCGTCGGCCGTGCTGCACGGGGCCTCGGCATCGCCGCTCACCCGGTGGTACGCACGGGGCTCGACTCGATCAGCGCCGCGATCTGATCCGGATCCGCGGGCTTGACCAGGTGAAAGTCGAAGCCCGCGGCCCTGCCGCGGGCCGCGTCTTCAGGCTGGCCGTAGCCCGTCAGCGCGATCAGCGTCGCGCGCGCCGTCGCACGCTGCGATCGCAGCGCCCTCGCGACCTGGTATCCGTCGACGTCGGGCAGCCCGATGTCGAGCACGACCACGTCCGGCAGAACGCTCTGCGCCGCGCTCAGCGCAGCACGGCCGTCGTAGGCGGTATGCACCTCGTGATCGCGATGGCGCAGCACCATCGCCAGCGAATCCACCGCATCGGCGTTGTCGTCGACGACCAGCACGCGGCGGCTCCGCCCCGGTCGCGGCGCGGACGGCGCAGCGGACGACCGGCCCTGCGGCGCCGGGATCTCCGTCAGCGGCAGACGCACGACGAACTGGCTGCCGTGGCCGAGTCCCGCGCTGGTCGCCTCGACCGTGCCGTGATGCAGTTCGACGAGCCGCCGCACGAGCGTGAGACCGAGCCCGAGCCCGCCCTTCGCGCGGTCGAGCGTCCGGTCGGCCTGCGCGAACAGGTCGAACACGCGCGGCAGCATGTCGGCCGCGATGCCCGCGCCGTCGTCGCTGACGCGCATGATCGCCGCGTCGCCGCCGCGTTCGAGTTCGATCCGGAGGTGACCGCCCGGCTGGGTGTATTTCACCGCGTTGTTCAACAGGTTGGTCAGCACCTGGACGAGGCGCACCAGGTCGCCCTCGACGACCAGCGGCACCGGCGGCAGCTGCACCTCGAGGTGCTGCCGCCGCGCCTCGATCGCCGGCGTGGCGACCTCGATCGCACGCTCCGCGACCACCGCGAGATCGACCCGGCCCAGGTCGAGCGTGACCTTGCCGCGCGCGATCCGCGCGACGTCGAGCAGGTCGTCCAGCAGCTTGGCCAGCACCTCGGTCTGTCGCGCGATCACGCCCGCGGCCCAGGTCGTCTCGGGCGCCTGGCCGACGAGCCCGGCGAGCACGGCCGTGGCGTTCCGGATCGGCGCGAGCGGGTTCCTGAGTTCGTGCGCGAGCATCGCGAGGTACTCGTCCTTGCGGTGGTCGGCGTCGCGCAGGGCGTCCTCCGCGCGCTTGCGATCCTCGACGTCGAGCGCCAGCGTCACGAAGCCGGCGAAGGCGCCCGAGTCGTGGAGGCGCGGCACGCCGATCGAGCGCATCCATCGGTACGCCCCGTCGGCGCGGCGGTAGCGATAGTCGACCTCGTACCGCGACCGCGACTCGAGCGCCGACGCCAGCGCGGCCCGGAACGCGGGACGATCCTCGGGGCTCATCGCGTCCAGCCAGCCCTCGCCCAGCAGCGTGGCCGGTTCCCGGCCGGTGAACTCCGCGCACCCCCGGTTCACGAACTCGGTGAGCCCGTCGCAGTCCTCGACCCGCAGCAGCGCCGGGATCAGGTCGGCGAGACGGTGGAAGTACATCTCCTTCTCGGTCTTCAGCCGTTCGGTGATGTCGCGCTCGGTCGACAGCAGCGCGAACGGCCGGCCGCCGGAAGCCTGCAGCGCCGACACCGTCACGGAGACGGCCAGCGTCCTGCCGTCGCGGTGCCGGCGCTGCACGTCCTCGGGGCCGGCGTGCCCCTGCTCGCGCATCGACGCCATCCGCCCCTGCGCCTCGGCACGCGCCTCGGGCGGAACGAGCTCGAGGATGCTGGTGCCCACGACCTCGTCGCGCCGGAAGCCGTAGGCCTTGGTCGCGCCGGCGTTCCACTCGAGGATGCGGCCCTCCAGGTCGTAGACGATCACGGCGTCGTTCGAGTCCTGCAGCACGGCGACCAGTTCCGCGAGGCGGCGGGACACCGTGCGCAGCGGTGTGACGTCGAGGAAGGTGGCGACCACCCCGAGCAGCGCGCCGTGCGGATCGCGATGCGGCAGCAGCCGGCGCAGGTAGACCTTGCCGTCGGCGCCCTCGATCTCGGCGTCGAACGCGCCGTCGACGGCGTCCATGCGCGCGAGGTCCTGCGCGAACCGGGGGTCGCTCACCCGGCTCGAGATGTCGCTCAGCAGCCGGCCCTCGTCGCCCGATTTCAGGTTGAAGATCTGCGTCGCCGACGGCGTGAAGCGCCGCACCCGCAGTTCCCGGTCGAGCAGGACGGTGGCGACCTGCGAACTCGCGAGCAAACCGCCGAGGTCCTCGTTGGTCCTGGCGAGTTCGTGGATCTTCTCCTCGAGCTGCGCGTTGAGCGTCGACAGCTCCTCGTTCAGCGACTCCAGCTCCTCCTTGGAACTCTCCAGCTCCTCGTTCGACGACTGCAGTTCCTCGTTCAGCGACAGCGATTCCTCGTTCGCGACGCGCAGGTCTTCGTTGCTGCGCTCGGCCTCCTCGAGCGCGATCGCCAGTTCCCGGCGCGCCTCTTCGTAGTCGCCGCCCATCGCCTCGCCTGCCGTCGCGGCGGTGCCGTCGGTCGCCTCCGCCGCATCGCCCGGGTCGGCAGCCACGTCGAACGTGACGAGAGCCAGTCGTCGCGAGTCGCTCGCCGACACCGGCTCCACCTCGACGCGCACGCGCCGCGCCGCGCCGCGGGACTCGAGCAGCGCGGACTGCACCGAGCCGTGCTGCTCGTCGAGTGCCTGCCGGAGCGCCCGGCGCAGCCGGACGCGCAGCGCCGGCAGCACGAGCGTCGCGAGTTCCAGAGACGCCGAGCCCTGGTGCCTCAGGAAAGCGTCCGCGTCGCCGTGGAAGTGCAGCGCGCGGCCGCCGGAATCCACCAGCACGGCCGCCCGCGGCGTCCGCCCGGCGAGCGCCCGCTCGAGGAGCGTGTGCGTCGGGACCGGTCGACCCGGGGCGGCCTCCGGTGGGAACACGGACCCGGCAGCTTGGGCGGAGCGAGTCAGCCCCGCGGGGAGATGGGCCCGCCCGCCGATGCGCCGATAGAGGCGGATCTTCCGCGACACGGGCTCGAACAGGCCGGGTTGGGTGCCGACCGACTCGGCCTTGCCGAGCAGCAGCAGGCCGCCGGGCTTGAGCGCGAAGTGGAACGACTCGAACACGCGCTGCTGCAGGTGCGGCTGGAAGTAGATGAGCAGGTTGCGGCACAGCACGAGATCGAGCCTGGAGTACGGCGTATCGCGCGCGAGATCGTGCGGCGCGAACAGGATCGTGTCGCGCAGCGACTTGCGGGCGACGTAGCGATCGCCCTGCCGATCGAAGAAACGCGCGATGCGCTCGGCCGGAATGCTGGCCACGCTGCTGGGCGGATACGCGCCGGCGCGCGCGACCGCCAGCGCGTCGAGGTCGATGTCGGTGGCGAACACCTGCACGGGCCGCGTGCCGCCCCGGCGAGCGACGTGTTCCAGCATCAGCATCGCGATCGAATAGCTCTCCTCGCCGGTCGCGCAGCCGGGCGTCCACACGCGTACGGGCTGGTCGGCGTCGCAACGCGCGTCGAGCATCGCGGGCAGCACTTCGTCGTCGAGTTCCCGCCAGGCTTCCGGATCGCGGAAGAAGTCGGTGACGCCGATCAGGAACTCGCGCTTCAGCACGTCGGCTTCGGCGTCGGAGGCCTTCAGCAGTTCCAGGTAGTCGCGGATGCGATCGACGCCGTTCAGGCCCATGCGGCGCCGCAGCCGCCGTCGCAGCATCCCTGGACGGTAGCAGCGGAAATCGTGGCCGGTCCGCGCAAGCAGCGTCCGCAGCACGTCCTCCAGCGTCTCGTCGGCGGCCTTCGACTCGTCGCTCGCCAGGGCGCCGAGATCGGCCGCCACGTGGTCCAGGAACTGGCGGATGGCGCCGGGCATCGCCGCCGGCGGCAACACCTGGTCCGCGACGCCGGCATCGATGGCGCTGTGCGGCATGCCGGTGAACTCGGCGGTTTCCGGTGACTGGACGAGCGCCAGGCCACCCGCGGCCCTGATGGCCCGCAGGCCGGCCGTGCCGTCGTGATCGGTGCCGCTCAGCACCACGCCGACGCACCTCTCCGGGGCGTCGTCGGCGAGCGCCGTCATGAAGAAGTCGATCGGCTTCGCCGGGAGCCGCTGCGGCGGCGGCGGCCGCACCGCGAACTGCCCGTCGTGCACGCCCACGAGCGTGCCGGGCGGCAGCACGTACGCATTGCCGCCCTCGATCGGCTGGCCGTCGACGGCCGCCCGCACGGGCAGCGTGCCGACGTTCGCGAGCAGCGGGACCAGGTGGCTGTCGCCCGTGGCCGGCAGGTGCGTGATCACGACCACCGCCACGTCGGGTGCGGGCGTGGCGGCACGGAAGAACGAGCGCAGCGCCTCGAGGCCGCCCGCAGACGCACCGACTACGACGATCGTGAGCATGGGACCGGCATGGTTGCACGCGGCGAGGCGCAAGTCCTGCCCGACGTCCACGTGACGGTCTCGATCGAGACCGCTGCGGGAGTTGCGAAAGGAGCCGGCGGCCGGCGCGGCGGCGTCGTGGCAACGA
>Ga0315900_10002877_pt1 | contig 25665 bp, 27 predicted proteins | sample LakEriMetagenome_FD_203521 | JGI IMG/M metagenome (GOLD analysis project Ga0315900, IMG submission 203521) | Freshwater fungal communities from buoy surface, Lake Erie, Ohio, United States - Buoy 12 MA114 | ecosystem: Environmental > Aquatic > Freshwater > Lake > Lake biofilm | place: USA: Lake...
TTCGGAAATCGCGACCGTCAGTTCCTCAGCCGCAGCCGAGACGGATTGGATGCCGTGATTGGCTTCAGTCCCCTCATGCGCGGCAGAGCGTGCCTGGGCCAGGGTGGCATCAGTGACGGAAGCAACCTTAGTGCCTTCCTGCACCAGCATGGCGGAGCTTTCGGATAGCGTGCCGACGGACTGGCCAAGGGCGCGATCCAGATCGCCCGCGATGCTTTGGATGGCAGCGCGGCGCGCGGCTTCCATTTCCGCCCCGCGTGTCGCTTCCGCGGCACGCAGTTTTTCGGCTTCAACTAGGCCTTCGCGGAAGACAGTCGCGGCACGCGCCATCTCACCCACTTCATCCTGACGTTCCGTACCCTGGAATTCCTTGGAAAGATCGCCCTTCGACATGTTTTCCATGCCAGAGGCCAGCGTCCCAAGCGGACGGGTAACACGGGCAACCACAACCCAGCCGGCAGCGATCAACGCGGCGAGTGAGAAAAGCCCCAGCAGCGCGATGATCAGCGTTGCCTGGGTGACGGAAGTCACTTCTTGCACAACCTTGTCATTCGTTTCGGCCACGATGGTGTCCATCATGCCGCCGATCGATTCCGTGAAGGGGTCAATCGCCTGATAGAGCCGTTCCTTGATCAGCTGTTCAAGCTGCGCGCTGTTCTTGGCAGCCGTGATGCGCACAAGGTCTTGCGTTACCTGTTCAGCCGGGGCGCGGCGTTCACGCGCTTCGGCAAAGGCTTGCTGCACGGAAGGCGGCAATTCTGCCTGAGTCAGGGCAGACCAAGCGCGATTGATGTTCTTGACCGCATCGGCAAGGCTGGTTGCGCCCTCTTCCCAGGTGAAATTGCCATTACGCATCTTGTGCGACGCGTCCACCACGAATACCGCATAGGCATCGGACAAGGCCTTGAGGTCAATCAGCGGTGCTACGGCATTCACCTTGATTGCGGTGAAGCTCTGCGCGTTATGGCGCATGGACACCCAGGCATAGATGGCCGAGCCTGCATTGACCGCGCCAATCATCGCAAGGATGGTGAGCAATAGGGGGGCAATTCTGATACGCATCTTCCGGCGTGCTCCTTTCGTGGACCTGCCGCATTGTGCAGGCAGGGTCCTTGCTGAAAGGTGACCAAGGCTATTGATGCACCAAAAATATTTTCTGCCTCAGATTAATGGGCGGCATGATACTGCGCGAAGTTGCCCGCTACTTGCTGAATTTTTATGCGGCATAGTGTTACCGAAGCCTTAATCCAAGGATGAAGCCACAGGCGATGACCCTTCGCGCGAACAAGCTTAAGCGTTCAATCGGTTCAAGAATTCAGTGAAATTACTGTCATTCAAAAGAAATGGGGATTGGACCAGGCGCGCTTGCCCGCCGCATCCGCCACCACAATACGCGCAAAGCCGCCATCGCGCAGCTTCGCAAGCGGTAGCACCGCCCTGGTCTGCAAGGGCGCCACGGATTGCGCGGCGCTCGATCCACGCCCCAGCACCATGATGCTGGCAGCGGGGCTGCAATGTATTTCAACCTGATCGTCACCCCAGATCACACCATCAATCCGCGGGCCTTGGCTGGCGTAAAAATGCCCTGCCTTGAGCGCGGCCAGCAGTGCTTCCGGTTCATTCTCCGCAGCCTTCACCATGACCCAGCCGCCGAACCAATCCTCGCAGGCGAAATGCGCGTCATCCACGGCAATCAGGGACACGCGCCTGCCATCCGTCAGCAACCGATCCGCCAGAAAGGCGCCGCCGCCGCGATCGGTGCGCACCTGGCTGGTGTGGTTGTAGATCTCCACGGCATGCGCTGCCGCGATGCTATGCCCATCATCTGCCGTCAGCCCATACCAGCCGGGATGGGCAATGGCGACAAAGGCGCCTGCATCGGCACAACGCGCAGCCAGAGCTGCGCCATTTTCCCCGGGCGGGGTTGGCGCGAAATCGAGCGGCAGGCCAACCGCCAATATATGCCAAATCTCGCCAAGTGAGGTCGCCGGCGCATGCACCTCAGCCCCCAGCAGCGTGGTGAAGCCGGGCGCGCGGAAGCGCCGCGTATCGGCGATCGGGAAATTATAGCGCGCCATGAAATGGTCCGTCAGCGCCATGAAATCATAGCCGCCACGGCGATAGGTCTCCACCACATCCTCCGGCGCGCGTTGGCCGTCAGAAAGGGTGGAATGGGTATGGATATTGCCCTTCAGGAAGCGCCCCGGCGCGGCAAAGACGGGATCAAGCTGCATCGGGAGGCCTCCGCCACCAGTGGGTTTTCTTCCCGGCCTTCCTAAAGCCTAAATCCCGGTCGTGGAATTGCGGCGGCGGCTTGGGGGCAGGACATCTCCCTCGCGGTCAGTCCGGGGCAGGAAATTTCGCCGAATAATCGCCAGGGGGAAAGAAAATCTTTCTTTTTTCAGGCCCTTGCATTGGCTTCTGGACGGGCTTTTTTCTCGTGAAACTTTGGAGAAGCCGCATGTCGAAGGTCTTTGTCATTCACGAAAATGACGCCTGGGTGGAACCGCTGCGCGCGGCCTTCGCCCGGATTGGGACGCCCTTTGAGGAATGGTTCCTGGATGAAGGCGTGCTGGACCTGACCACGCCGCCGCCCGAGGGCGTTTTCTATAATCGCATGAGTGCGTCATCGCATACGCGCGGTCATACCTATGCGCCGGAATATGCCGGGGCGGTGATCGAACATTTGGAACGCCATGGCAGGCCGGTGGTGAATGGCCGGCGTGCCTTGCAATTGGAAGTCTCCAAGGTTGCGCAATATGCGGCGCTGGCCGGGTTTGACATCCCAACGCCGCCGACGATTGCCGTGGTGGGGACGCAGCATCTTGAAGCGGCGGCGGAAAAGCTCGGCTTTCCGGTCATCCTGAAACATAACCGCGCCGGCAAGGGCTTGGGCGTGCAGTTGATTCTGAGCAAGGCGGCATTGCGTGAAGCGGTCGCGAAAATCGCCGCCGACCCCGATCCCTTCGCCGTACCGCGTGATGGCGTGTGGCTGGTGCAGCGCTACATCGAAGCGCCGGAGCCCTTCATCACGCGGGCCGAATTCATCAATGGCAAATTCCTCTATGCCGTGCGGGTGGATACTTCTGAAGGGTTTGAGCTTTGCCCGGCGGATGTCTGCGCCATTGAACCCGGCGCGGTCTGCCCGGCCGTGGCGCCGGGGGAGAAGTTCCGCATCATTGAAGGTTTCACCCATCCCTTGCTGCCGCGCATGGAAGCGTTTTTGCGCGCCAATGGCGTTGGCGTTGGCGCGATTGAATTCATCACGGATCGCGCGGGCAACACTTTCGCCTATGACGTGAACACCAATACCAATTACAACAGCGATGCCGAAGCCCGCGCCGGGCAATCAGGCATGGGCGCCATTGCGCAATTCCTGACAGGCTTGCTGCATCAGCAACAAGCCAAGGCGGCCTGAAGGCTGATGGCCGTTACCCTGGTGGGGCCTCCGCCAGGGTAAAAGGTTTGTCCTTCCCACCCGCATGAAGCGCGCGCGGTTCTGATCGGCAAGGAAGTTTCGAGACGCCCCTTCGCCATATGCGCAATGTACGAAACCGCCTAGGCAAAGGCGCAGGTCATCATGACAAAACTTGATGGATCATGACGCATCATGATATCTACGAGCGGTCATCAAGGTGAACCATGCCCAATCCAACCCGCGAAAAATTTGCAACCCAGGTGAAGTCCGAAACCCTCGCCACACTCCGCAGCCTGGCCAAGACCGAAGGGCGGCAATTGCAGGCGCTGGTTGACGAAGCGCTTTCTGATCTCATTGACAAGCGCAAGCGCGCCCGCCCGCGCGCGCATGTCATGGCGGCTTATGAGGCGACCCGTGAGAAATATGCGGAGCTTTACGCGAAGCTGGCTGAATGACGGATTACCTGACCATCATTGAGGTCTTGGCAATCCATCACGATCAGATCGAACGCTATGGCGGTGCCGATGGCGTTCGTGATTTTGGGCTTCTTGAGGCCGCGCTTTATCGCCCACAGACAGGCTACTACGAGGACGTGATCGAGGAAGCTGCGGCTCTTTGGGAGAGCCTTGCCATGAACCATCCCTTTGTTGACGGCAATAAGCGTGTCGCAGCAGCGGCCATGATCACCTTTCTGGCGATCAACGGCTACTCGATCAGGCAAGATGCCCAGACGCTCTATCGCTTTATCATCGAAAACCTGGAAGGCAGGTCATTCCGCCATGACCGCCTTGCGGGATGGTTGCGCGCGAACACGGTGGGCGTGGATCATCAGACGGGAGATAAGGGGCGGTGATGTCCGTTATTTTGGCGGGATATCCGCCAGCGCAAGATACACGGGCTTACCCGCCTGCCTGAAGCGCGCCACTTCCTGATCCGCGCCCTGGCTTGGCCCACCAATCCGCAACACGGCATCACAGCGTTCAGCCAAGGCGAGTGAGACGGGCATCATCACTTCGTCAAACACATCACCCTCAGCCGCGGCGATGATGGGCAGCGCCATATTCACGCCAATTACCGGCACATGACCAAGCCTTAGGATCGCGAGTGCGGCCTTGTTCATTTCAGCAAGGCGCGCGGCGCGTAGCGCCGCATCGGCGCCACCGCTGGTATAGGGTGCGGCAATCATGATCCACATGGGTCAGCCGAAAGTGTTCAGCAGATCATCCACCTGCGCTGATGTCAGGCTGCGCGCGCCAGCGCCGCGTAGCAGCAGCGCAAGGCGCGCGGCTTCTTCCAATTCCTCGGCCGCATGCACGGCATCTTCCAAGGTGCGGCCGGAGACCACCGGGCCGTGATTGGCGAGCAGCACGGCCCTCGCGCCCTTTGCCGCTTCGTGGATATCCTTTTCCATCGCGCCATCGCCGGGGCGATAGTAGCGGATCACCGGCAAAATCCGCCCGACGCGCATGACAAAATAGGGTGTGAGCGGCGGGATGGGCGCAACCTCTCCGGGTTCGGCCAGACAGGCGATGGCGGTGGCGTGCGTCGAATGCAAATGCACCACCGCGCCCGCATCGGGCCGCGCCGTCAGCACCGCGCGATGCATGAAGACTTCCTTGGATGGCTTGTCGCCCGAAACATGGGAAAAATCCGGCGCAAGCTTGGATATGCGCGCGGGATCAAGCCGGCCAAGGCAGGAATTGGTCGGCGTCATCAGAAACCCATCCGGCAGGCGCACGCTGATATTGCCTGCGGTCCCCACCGAATAGCCGCGCACAAAAAGCGAGGCGCCAAGTGCGGCAAGTTGCGCGCGCAGCGCAGCCTCATCCATGATCGAACGCCTTCAGGAAGAAATCACGCGCACCGAAATTGCCGGACTTCAAGGCAAGATGCAGCCCGCGCGGTTCGGCGAAAGTCCAGGGCACGCCTGGATCAATTTCGGGACCGATACGGAGCGCCGTGACACCCAGGCGCTGCACTACGGCGCCGGAAGTCTCTCCGCCCGCCACCACAAGCCTACCCACACCGCGTGCGACCAGACCTTCGGCAATCGTGGCCATGGCGGCCTCGATCAAGGCGCCGGCGGCATCGCGCCCAAGCTTCGCCTGCAATGCGGCGACCTTTTCCGGTGGCGCGCTGGCGGCAATCACCACCGGGCGATCCGCGGCCAATTTGCCCCTCACCCATTCCAGCGCCTGGGCCGTAAGTGCCGCTGCATCGGGTGTGGCCAGCGCATCCAATTCCAGCACCGGCACGTGATCGCGCGCGAGGCCGATTTGCCCAAGCGTAGCCCGCGAACAGGACCCCGCCACCACTGCCGCCATGCCCTGCATGGGCGGCAGGCTTGCGGCATCGCCGCGCGCTTGCAGCAAGCCAGCGCGACGGAAATTCTCGGGTAGGCCCATCGCCACACCGGAACCGCCGGTGATGAGCGCGTGTTGTGCAGCCGCCTCACCAATCGCGAGCAAATGCTGATCCGTCACCGCATCCACAATCGCATAGCGCCGGCCCTGTTCGGCAAGACGCATCATGGCCTGGCGCGTGGCGGCGGCACCTTGTTCGACGGTGGTGAAGGGCACCAGCCCCACCGCGCCATCGGTCTGCCGACCCAGCACACGGACCAGATTGGCATCCGTCATCGGCGTCAGCGGATGGTTTTCCATGCCGCTTTCATTCAGCAGCGCATTGCCAACAAAAAGATGGCCGAGATAAATCGTCCGCCCATTGGTCGGAAAAGCGGGGCAGGCGAGCGCAAAGCCCGATCCCAGGCGCTTCAACAGCGCATCCGCAACTGGCCCGATATTGCCCTGATCCGTGCTGTCAAAGGTCGAGCAATATTTCCAGAAAATCTGTTTGGCACCTGCGGCAAGCAACGCATCACAAGCGGCCAGGGATTGCGCCACGGCTTCGCCAACCGGCGCGGTGCGCGATTTCAGTGCAATGATCACGGCATCCGCTTCCGCCAATGGTCCGGTTGGCACGCCAATCACCTGCACGGCAGTCATGCCGCCTTTGACCAACGTATTCGCGAGGTCCGTCGCCCCCGTGAAATCATCCGCGATGCAGCCAAGCAAAAGAGGCATGTGAAACTACCTTGCAGGAGGAAGTGCGAGGAAATCCTGATGACCGATGCGCAAGGCAAGCTGCCCGGCATCAGCCTGGTCGCGCCGCAGGTCCAGCCAATCCAGAATGGCGTCACTGCCGCGCTTTTCCCAGCCAAGTGCAGCCATCGCATGACCTTCAGCAATAGCGCGGGTGAAGGCGCGGGCGCGGCGATCTACCACCCAATCACTCGGCGCGCGATGAATGGCATAGCCATGCGCGGCGAAGGCTTCCGCCATCACGGCGGGTGCCTGCGGCCCAAGTGATGTACCACCAAAGCCCTTGTCGCGCGCCTGATCACGGCGAAAGCCGCGCGCCACCAGCGCATCGGCGGAATGGGGCGGGCTGAAGCGCTCACGTCCCGTCACATTCAGCGCAGCATAGAAGGGCAGGTGCCGCGCGGCGCAGGCGGCGGCCATGGCTTCCACCCAACCGCGCGAGACCAGATCGCAGAGCGCCGTGCTGACCACCGCATCCACGCGTTCCAAGGGCAGATTGGCTGGTGCTGCGGCAAGGTCAGCCAGGATCGCTTCAATGCGCCAGGCGCCATGCGGCGCATGTACCAGCAACGCGCTACGTCCCGGTTGCGTCACGGGCCAATCCACCGCCTCAGCCCGTTCTGAGATAGTATCAAAAGCGCGGGAGATCAATTCCGCGTCGCTATCCACCAAGGTCCAGCTTTGCGCGCGGCTGATGAAATGGCCAAGCCAGCGGAGCAAGCTGCCGGTCCCCGCACCAAGATCAAGCAGGCGCGGCCGCGCGGGCAGGGATGCTGCGAGCATCGCGGCCAATTCAGCATTGCGCGCCGCAGCGTCATAGGGCTCCCGCAGATCGAGCCAATCACCATCAAAGCTTTCAGCCATGGTCGAGTGCTTTCAGAAAAGCGGCGGCGCGGTCCGGCCAGCGCGGCAAGGCCTGGCCCGCGCGCCAGGAGGCTTCGGCCATCGCAGCGCGCAAGGCTGCATCGAAAATCGGCCGGCGCATGGCGCGTGATAGCGCGTTGTGGTCATCCACCGCCGCCACCACGGCGGCATCTTCCGGCACAATTTCGGCAATCGCGCCGCCGGCGGTAATCGCCATCGGCAGGCCGCGCGCCATCGCTTCAGCCGCCGCCATGCCATAGCCTTCATAGCGCGTGGCAAGGGCGAAAAGATCAGCGCGCGCATATTCCGCTTCCAAGGCGGCATCGGGCAGCGCGCCCAAGAAGCGCACGCGTTGTGCGATGCCGAGCTCGGCGGCCAGCGCGCGCAGCCCATCGGCATGCACGGGATCACGCGTGGCATCGCCGGCGATGGCAAGTGACCATTCGAGATCCGTGAGCCGCGCGAGTGCGCGGAGCAGCACATCATGCCCCTTGCGCTGCACCAACATGCCAACACTCAGAATGGCGCAGCCGGGGCCGGCGGAACCCACCGCGCGCGGCGCTGCATCCGTGCCTGGTTCAATTACGCTGATGCGCGCGGGGTCTACGCCAAATGCTTCCGGCAAATCGCGCGCGGTTGGGGTGGATGTGGTGATGATGCGCGTACACGCGCTGAACAATACGCGTTCGGCGGCTTTCAGGGCTTCGCGCTGACCTTCCGGGGCGCCGGTTTCAAGCGCGGTCGGGTGATGGATCAGCGCCGTTGCGCCGCGGCGGGTCAGTTCATCGGCAAGCGGCAAGAAACTTGGCAGGCCGAGCCCATCAATCACAATGCGCGCATCAGCGGGGATTTCGAACAAGGCAGTGCGCGCCGCTTCGGTTGCGGTTTCATCCGGGAAGGGATGGCGCCCGGCCAATTCTACGACGCGCACTTCCTGCCCCAATGCGCGCAGCCCTTCGACCATGCGGCGATCATAAATATAGCCGCCGGAAATCGCGCTGAAGGGCGCGGGGACGAGAAGATTGATGGCGCCGGTCATGGGCTGCTTTGGGTACCTTGTTGATGCATCCAGGGGTCTATCACCGCTATGCCGCAACCGGCAAAATCGGCGGTGTTGCGCGTGGCGATGGCGGCACCTTGCGCGCGGGCGGTGGCGGCGATCTGGCCATCGGCGAAGCTGATCGGGCGGCCCGCAGTGCGGCGTTCCAGAAACACCAGCACGAAGGCTTGGGCGGCGGTGCTGTCAAAGGGAAGGATGCGGCCCGCGAAATCCTCGGCGATCATGGCATCTATCGTGGCCATCAATTGGTCGCGTCGCTTGCCGGCGGGCAGCATGGCGGCACCGCGGCGCAATTCAGCCTCTCCAATCGCGCTCAAGTATAAATCGGCGGCGTCCTGTGCGGCGAACCAAGCCAGCACGGCCTCGGCTGGTGCGGGGCGCATGAGTTCGGAAACCACATTGGTATCCAGCAGGATCATGCCCGCGCTTCAATCGAGGCGCGGCGGTGCCGGCATGGGCTCTCGCACTGGCAGTTCCAGTTCAACGCCGCCGAGCGCGGCGAAGCGGCGATGGATCGCCTCGCCCAGGTTGGGCGCGGGGGCAGGGCGACTCATGGCCTGGCGCAGGATATCGCGCGCTTCTTCTTCCATGGACCGGCCATGTTCGGCGGCGCGGATGCGCAGGCTCCGCTTCAGCGCCTCATCAAGATTGCGGATGGTGATGCTGGCCATGGTGGCGCCCTACCTTGTGCGATCAGTGTAATCATTGATTGCATTGCAAGCAAGCGGGGCTTTGGTAGCGATCAGCTCAAGCCGCCGGCTCCTCTCCGGGAGCGGCTTCATAGGCGGCCCAGGCGATATGGCTTTCGCGCAAAAGCACCTTGAGGCCCGTTACGGCCTTGCCGCCCGCGCCAAGCTTGCCCTCCGCCAATGCAGCCGAAAGGCAGCGATGGATATGCAGGCAGAGATATTCGGTGGTGGTGTTCTGCCCGGCAAAGACCGGTTCCGCATCCAGGTTGCGATAGTCAAACCCATCCAGAATGTGGCGCAGTTCCACCTTGGCCGCCGCGATATCCACCAGTAGATTGAGCGGATCGAGCTTCGGCGCGCGGAATTCCGCTTCCACAATGAAGGTGGCGCCATGCAGGCGCTGCGCGGGGCCGAATTCCGCGCCGCGGAAGGAATGGGCGATCATGACGTGATCAACGACGGTCAGGCTGAACATGGGCGGGGTTTATCCTGTGCGATTCGGCGCTTCATGCACCATAGGTGACAAGGGGGCAAAGCGGCGCGGGTGTGCCGGGGGCGGGGTTGAGCAAGCCAGGCATGGCTTGGGGCAAATCCTCAAACCGGGTGGCGGGGCCGACCAGCGCCTCAAGCGCCGGATCGGCCAGCAGCGCCAACGCCTGGGCCATGCGCTCACCAAAGCTGCGGCGCCCGCGCATGGTGCGGGCGACGGCGCCGACCTGGCTTGAAATCAGGCGCAGGCGGCGGGAATGGAAGGCCTCGCCCAATGGCAGCGCCACTTCCGTGGCACCGAACCATGAGGCTTCGATGATCCGCGCCTCAAACGCCGCGCATTGCAGGGCCTGGCGCAACCCGGCGGGATTGGCGCTGGCATGGATGATCAATTCCTGGTCGGTGGGTGCGGCTTCGGGGGAAGCAAAGGTGACGCCGAGCTGTTCCGCAGTGGCGCGGCGTGATGCATCGGGGTCCATGATCGTCACCGCCATGGCCGGAATACGCGCGAGCAAATAGGCGACCAGCAGCCCAACCACGCCGGCGCCGATCACGAGGGCGCGCTCTCCGGGCAGGGGTCGCGCATCCCACAGGATATTGAGCGCGGTTTCCATATTGGCGCCGAGCACGGCGCGGCCATCCGGCACCGCATCCGGGACAGGCACGCACATTGCCGCGGGCGCCAGAAAGATATCCTGATGCGGATGCAGGCAGAAAACGCGCTTGCCTTGCAGTTCCGCAGGGCCTTCGGCCACGTATGCGACGGCGCTGTAGCCATACTTCACCGGGAAGGGGAAATCGCCAGCCTGCAAGGGGCAGCGCATCACGCCCCATTGGTTCTCCGGCACCTTGCCCGCCAGCACCAGCCGTTCCGTGCCGCGCGAAATACCGGACGCCAGCATGCGCGCCAGCACCTGATCCGGCGCGCGCGCGGGCAGGGTCTCAGAACGGAGCTCCGCCACGCCGGGCGCAATCGTCCATAAGGCGCGCGCTTTGGTCATGCATGGCCCCCGGGCTTAGCGCGATCCAGCGCGGCATCAATCAGAATATCAGGCGCGATATCATGCACGCGCCAGGTAAAGCGCAGCCCATCGGCGATGCGCGCCACTTCCGGCAGGGTGAAGGCCGGAATGCCGGAACCGAGCAGTACGGGGGCCACGGTGACATGCAGCCGATCAAGACAGCCCGCCGCCAGAAAGCGGGAGACCGTGAGCCCGCCGCCTTCGACAAAAATGCGCGTTGCCCCCCGCGCCTTGAGTGCGGCGAGCAAGGGCGGGATGGCGAGGCCGCCGCCTGGGGCGCGCGGCAGGCGCAGCACCTCGGCCTGGCCGTGCTGCTCAGGCCCGTCGGCATCGCCAGCGCAAACCAGCAAGGTTGGTGGCCCGCCCTGGAAAATGCTGTAGTTGGCCGAGAGTTTGCGATCCGTATCCAGCACCACGCGCAAGGGATCCGGCCCCGGCACTTCGCGTGTGGTCAGCCGCGGATTGTCATGGCGCACCGTGCCAGCGCCGACCACCACGGCATGGCAAAGGGCGCGCAGCCGATGCGTGTGGAGAATATCGCCCGGGCCGCCGATCCATTGGCTTGACCCGGCGGCAGTGGCGATACGGCCATCGAGGGTCTGCGCGAGCCGCCCGATCACCCGGCAGCCATCAGGGGCCGCGGGCGGCGCCAGCACCGGGCCGAACAGCGCAGCAAGCGGGCCATCCGGCAAGGCCGCGCCCGCGCCATCGCGGAGCGCGAGCAGGGCTGACCAATCGGCATCGGGGGCGGCGGGTTCCATCGGCGCCTAAATGCCTGAGCGCGGCGCGGCGCGCCAGAGTGTCTTTTGGCCTGGCAGGTTCGGCGGCTGACGGTTGCGTGAAACAGGATTGTAGCGGACGCGCCCCGGGCTAGCCCGAGCAGTCGCCACGCTTGAAAAACATCAGGATTTCATCGAAAGAGGAAAAAAAGGTGACATCATGGTCTCATCGTCTGTTTTGACGGCTCCTCAGCGTCTTGCATTTCGAAACAACAGAATTTTCATTCGAGCCATTCCCGATGTCGCGGAACGACTGATGTACGGACCCTATATTGAGGTTTCTGAGGGACGCTACTCGGTTTGCTGGCGCGTTGAACTGACTGGTCGCCCCGACCGTTTGAAATGGGGAAGAGCTTTGTTGCGATTTGACGTCACATCGGACAGCGGTAAGACGGTGCTCCAGGAAAGGTCTGTTACGGCATCGGACATCAATGCAGCCGGTGGCAGCGTCAGAATTGATTTCGATATTCCAAAACATGGTGCGCAAAACGTCGAGTTTCGTGTCTATTCCTTCGGAAGAATAGAGTTACTTTTGAGCATTATAAGAGAGGTTCACGATGAAAAGGGAAATCTCGTTTTCTCCGATCCGGATCTGTTTGATTCCATTTCCTTGGTTGATATGAGTACAAAGCAGCTGATTTTTGTTGAGAACAATCTTGCTGGCTTATCCACCCTTCGCCAGCGTGGTGCAAGACTTTGCATTGATTCGCATGCGGTGCGGGCTTCGCTAAATGGCATTGATGTCTTTATCTCCAACGACGAAGATATTCAGATATTCGATGAAGTTTTTTTGTCAAATACTTACGGCGTAGAGTTGTCGAGGAGCTTCGTGGCGGCAGATATCGGAATGAATGTGGGTTTTACCACGCTTAGATTCGCCGCTTCTCATGAGGTGATTGAGGTTCATGGGTTTGAACCATTTGAGGCACCCTTCAAGCGCGCCATTGATAATTTTGCACTTAATTCGGCGCTGAAGCCAAAAATTATTCCCTATAAGTTTGGTCTATATGGCAGGGATATGTCCCTCACGGTTGGATACGATCCAGAGCATACAATCGGAACCTCCATTCGGGGTGGCCTGCCGAAAGAGAAGGTCACAATCGAACTTCGCGAAGCAGCGCCTGTTCTCCGGCCCATTATCGAAAGCGCCAGGGCGCGAGGACTAACCTTCCTTCTCAAGCTGGATTGCGAAGGATCTGAATTTCCCATTTTCGCAAGCCTGGAAAAAGCCAATCTGCTGGAAAAAATCGACATTATCCTGATGGAATGGCACAAATGGTGGGATGCGTCCAAAACCCAGCGTGACCTGATCGAACCGCTTCTTGCCAAGGGTTTTTTAGTGCTGGATCGCACCAGAAATCACGAAAAATACTCGGGCTTCATCATCGCCGTCCGGCTTGCGCAAGCACCAGGATGACGCAATGATTGCGGCGCTGCTGCGCGACGGATTGGAGCGCCGAGTGGTCCGATCGCCGCTGTCGGTTCCCGACAGCGCCGTGAATCGGCCCACCAAGTATACGGCTAGTGGTGCGCGGGGGCTTTTTGGGCAGGGGATAGGTCAGGATAAATCGCACCAACAGGCTTTTTGACGGAGGTCAAAACCCGTGAATGAGAGGAAATCCGAGTCTAATCTGCGGAACGGTATAATCGCCGGCGTTGCCGCTTCTGTAGGGATGATGCTGGGGCATATTTTTTTTGACGAGCAACCTGTCCTCATCAAAGGTGTGCTGAGCGTGGTGATCGCCGTCACGACGGCCCTGTGTTTGAATGTTGTCGTAAAAATCTTCAGAAAACCCAAGGGAGAGGGATAACATCCGCTTGGCCGCCGCAGCTTGGCGCGACGAATAGGTTCAAGGCGCTGCCAGATTGATCGCAAAAAACGGCAGCAGCGCCTGCATGATCAAGCCCGCCAGCACCGGCAGGAAAAAGGACGACGCCAGGCGCAGCGCCACAAAGCGCCAACCCAGCACCGGGTATTCCCACGTCAAAATCCGGTGCAGCGCATAGACCGACCAGGCCGTGAGCAGCGCGGTCATTTGTGCGACCCCCGCGCCGGCCTTGCTGAAGGTGATCACCAGCGGAAAAGTCACGAAGGGCCCGCCCGGCATGATGCCGCCGGCCAAGGACGCGATCATGATGCCATTCAGGCCGGAGTCATCGCCAAGCCAGGCGGTGGCGATATCGGCCGGCACCAATTCCGCCAGGAACGCTGCCATCGGCAACGCCACGCAGAACATGGGCAGGATGCGCCAAAAGCCGCGATTGGTCTCAGCCACCGCGCGCCTTGCCTGGGGCATGCCGCGGCGGATGCACAGCGCCCATACCGCCAGCGCAATGACCCAAAGGATGATTTGCGGTCCGGTCATTTCGGCGGCTCCCACGCAATCGGCACGCGCCGCGCCAACCAGCCAGCTATCATCGGCATGGGAAAGGTGATCAGCGTGCGCAGCAGCGCGAAATCAAGGCCGAGCAGCGGCGCCTCATAGACCAACAGCTTCTGAAAGCCGTTCAGCGACCAGGCGAGGATAAAGGCGACCAGCGCGCCCCGATCCGCCCCGGCACCCGCCAGCACCAGCACCAGCGGAAAGGCGGCCATGGGGCCTCCGGGGGAGAGCGTGCCGACCAGCGTTGCGATAAACAGGCCAAAAATCCCGCTTTCCGCCCCCATCCAACGCGCCAGCGCATCCGGGGAAAGCAATTGCCGAAGCGCCGAGGCCAGCAGCAACCCCGCCACCAGGGACGGCACAATGAACAGGAATAATTCCCAGGCATGCCAAAGCGCTGCCATGAAGGCATCCGCGCCCCTTAGCTGCAAGGTCGCAAACCCGGCGGTCACGGCGATCAGGGAAATGACCACGAGCGAGGCGTGGCGGCGGAGCGCATTCAACACGCGGGCAACCTGCAAGACGGGAGCAAGGCGCGCAAGAGAGGGCGGGGGAAGGGCAGCCCTTCCCCCGAACTCACTGGGCTGGCGCGGCAAAATGGGGATCCGGTCGCGCCAAACAGGAACATAACAAGAACTATCACCGGGCACGCCGTTTTGCAAGCCCTTATCGCCATCGGCCCATCCGGCGCTATAAGCGACGCAACATGAATGATACCTCCACCCGCGGGCTGACGCTTCGGCTTTGGCGCGATTATGTCCGTCAGCATGGCAGGGGCATCCTGCTGGCGCTGCTCTGCACGCTCGGCGTCTCTGGCGCCACCGCGCTTTATCCTATTGTGATCCAGCAGGCCTTTGACCTGTTCACCGCCGGTGATCAGCGCGTGCTCTGGCTGATCCCGGGCGTCATCATTCTGGTGACGTCGCTGAAAGCCATGGCGCAATTCGGCCAGGCGGTTGCCATTCAGTCGGTCGTCCTGAGGGTGGTGGAAAACCTGCAACGCGATTTGTTTAAGGCGCTCACCAGGGCTGATCTTGCCGATGTGGCGCGGGATGCGCCTGCGCGCCATGCCGCTCGCTTTACGACGGATGCCGGGCTGATCCGCGAAGCACTGCAGAAATCCATCAGTGCCATTGCCGATGTGCTGACACTGATTGGCCTGGTGGGGTCCATGCTCTGGCTCGATTGGCAAATGTCCTTGATCGCAGCACTGCTTTACCCGATTGCCGTGGTACCCATCCTGAAGCTTGGCAAGCGCATCCGCCGCGCCTCCGGCGGTATGCAGGATCGCGTGGGGGATGCGGCCACGCGGCTTACGGAAAGTTTTGGCGCGGCGCGGGTGGTGCGCAGCTATCGGCTGGAAGCGGCCGAGGAAGCGCGCGCCAATACGCTGTTCACCCGCCTGCGGGAGAGTGTTTTCGCCATCCAGCGCACGCGCGCTTCGCTTGATCCCATGCTGGAAGTGCTGGGCGGTTTTGCGGTGGCGGCGGTGCTTTTCGCGGTTGGCTATCGGGTTGCGAGCGGACAGGGCACCATTGGCGAATTCACCGGCTTTGTTGCCGCGGTGTTGATTGCCGCGCGGCCGGTACGCGCGCTCGGGTCCTTGAATGCGGCATTGCAGGAAGGTTTGGCTGGCCTCGCGCGGGTTTTCGGCGTGGTTGACACACCACGCCGGATCACGAGCCCCGCAAGCCCGGCGGCGCTGCCGGCGGGTGGTGGGCGCATTGCCTTTGATGCGGTGGGCTTTCGTTATGAAGGCGTACCGGATGCAGCACTATCGGGCCTGAGTTTCGCTGCCGAACCCGGCCAGACTGTCGCGCTTGTCGGGCCATCCGGCGCGGGGAAATCCACCGCCCTTGCTCTGGTGCCGCGGCTTTATGACGTAACTGAAGGGCGCGTCTTGCTGGATGGCGTGGATATTCGCGCGATCAGCCTGGAAAGCTTGCGCGATTCACTCGCCTATGTCGGGCAGGATGCGGTGATTTTCGAAGACACCGCCTTTGCCAATATCGCTTGTGGCCGACCTGGGGCGACCGCAGAGCAGGTTGAGGCCGCCGCCCGCGCCGCGGCAGCGCATGATTTCATCAGCGCCTTGCCGGCTGGCTATCAAACCGAACTCGGCCCTGGCGGCAATCGGCTTTCAGGCGGCCAGCGCCAACGCTTGGCGCTTGCGCGCGCTTTGCTGCGTGATCCGCGCGTGTTGTTGCTGGATGAAGCGACCAGCGCGCTTGATGCGGAAAACGAAGCCCTGGTGCAGGAAGCGCTGGCGCGGCTGCGCCAGGGCCGCACCACGCTGGTGATCGCGCATCGGCTCGCAACCGTGCGCGATGCGGACCGGATTGTGGTGATGGACGGCGGCCGCGCGGTGGAACAGGGCAATCATCAGGAATTGATGGAAGCCGATGGGCTTTATGCGCGCTTGGTGCGTACCCAAGCTTTCGCGGGATAAAGCCGCTTAGGCATCCAAAGCTTCGGCCGCGATGCGCCCGGCATTTTCCTGAATGAAGCGGAAGCGCAATTCCGGGCGCCTTCCCATCAATTCTTCCACCCTTTCGCTAGTAAAAGACCGATCCTCTGGTGCGAGCATGACGCGGAGCAAGGTGCGCTTCTTCGGGTCCATTGTGGTTTCCTTGAGTGCCGCCGGCGGCATTTCGCCAAGCCCCTTGAAGCGGCTGACCTCCACCTTTTGGTTGGATTTGAACCGCGCCTTGAGCACACGTTCGCGATCCGCATCATCCATCGCATAAACCGAAACACCGCCCGCCTGCAGCCGATAGAGTGGCGGCTGCGCCAAGAACACACGGCCCTGGCGCACCAATTCGGGCAATTCGCGATAGAAAAAGGTCAGCAAAAGGGCCGCAATATGCGCGCCATCGACATCCGCATCCGTCATGATCACAACGCGCCCATAGCGCAGCTTGGCAATGTCAAACCGATCACCAACACCGCAGCCGAGCGCTTCGATCAAATCCTTCAATTCCTGATTTTGCCGAAGCTTTTCCACACTGGCGCTGGCGACATTCAGGATTTTTCCGCGCAGCGGCAATACGGCCTGGGTTTCACGATCCCGCGCTTGCTTGGCGGAACCGCCGGCGGAATCGCCCTCCACCAGGAAAAGCTCTGTCCCATCGGCGCTTTCGCGCGCGCAATCGGAAAGCTTGCCGGGCAGACGGAGCTTGCGCGTTGCAGTCTTGCGTGGCGTGTCTTTTTCGGCGCGGCGGCGCAGCCTATCCTCCGCACGTTCAATCGCGAAGGCGAGGAGATTATCAGCATTGGCGGGGTCGCCCGCCAGCCAATGATCGAAATGATCGCGCAAGGCCATTTCAACCAGGCGCGCCGCTTCCGGACTTGTCAGCCGATCCTTCGTCTGGCCCTGGAATTGCGGTTCGCGGATGAAGACCGAAAGCATCCCCGCAATGGGGCCGAGCAAATCCTCGGCGGTCACATTGGCTGCGCGCTTTTCCTTCTTAAGCTCACCATAGGCGCGCAGGCCCTTCACCAGCGCAGCGCGAAACCCCGCTTCATGCGTGCCGCCCTGCGGTGTTGGGATGGTATTGGCATAGGTGTTCAGAAACCCATCGCCGCGTTCCACCCAGCTTGCCGCCCATTCCACGCGCCCGGCGCCTTCGGGAAATTCCGCATCGCCCGACCAGGCGGCGGGCACCACAGTTGGTCGGCCTTCCAGCGCGGCGGCCAGAAAGTCAGAAAGCCCGCCCGGGAAATGCAGTACGGCTTGCGGCGGCGTTTCATCCTTGATCAGCGCGGGATCACAGGCCCAGCGGATTTCAACGCCGCGATAGAGATACGCCTTGGACCGACAGAAGCGATACAGCCGTTCCGGCCGGAAGGCGTGTTTGGCGAAAATTTCCGGATCGGGTTTGAAGCGAATGGTGGTGCCACGACGATTTTGTACCGCGCCCGCATCCTTAAGCTTCGTGATCGCCTTGCCGCGAGAATAGACCTGGCTGAAGAGCGTCCGGTCCCGCGCGACCTCCACCTCCATCCGCTCGGACAGGGCGTTCACCACTGAAGAACCCACGCCATGCAAACCGCCCGAGGTATCATAGGCCTTGCCAGAGAATTTGCCCCCCGAATGGAGCGTGGTCAGGATCACCTCCAGCGCGCTGAGCTTCGGGAATTTCGGGTGCGGGTCCACCGGAATGCCGCGGCCATTATCGCGCACCGTCAGCCAATTATCGGCTTCCAGCGTAACTTCGATCCGGTCAGCATGGCCGGCCACGGCCTCATCCATCGCGTTGTCGATGATCTCGGACGCCAGATGATGCAGCGCGCTTTCATCCGTGCCACCAATATACATGCCGGGGCGGCGGCGGACGGGCTCCAGCCCCTCCAGCACTTCGATATCCTTGGCCGAATAGCCATCCTGCTGCCCCGCCCTCCCCTTCCGGGGGCCGCCGCGACCAAATAGATCGTTCATGTCTTGTTCCCTATTTCAGGCTGACCATAACGGGGTGCACGCCGGGAAACAACGCAGCCGTCGAGTCGCACGAAAAAGCGGCTGATTTGTCTTGATGGGGCCGCCGATGATAAGCCATGTGCGCCCAAGCAGAGGAAGCAAAGCGCCTGATGCGCAAACCGAATCGCCCCGCCGCCAGACCCCCCCGGGCCACGCCAGCGGCCCGCGCCAAGCCCGCCAACCTTGCCAATGTGGCGCGGAGCGAGGAGGATTTGCGCGCCCGCTTGACCGCCAAGCCTGAGGATATGGCGACCTGGCAGCAATTAGCCAGCATCCTGGCCAATAGCGCGCGCCCCAAGGAGGCTGTGGAGGCTTTTGCCAAGGCAGTGGCACTTGGCGCCCCGCTTGCGCCCATCTGCACACCCTACGCCATCGCTCTTTCCAATCTTGGGCGCCATCAGGAAGCGGCGGAACTTGTGGCGCCCGTTCAGGCACGCAAGCCCAAGGATTTTGCGCTGACGAATCTGCTTGGCGTCATGTTGAAGCGCGCGGGTCGTTATGATGAAGCATCGGCGATGCTGAAGGCCGCGCAGCGGCTGGACCCCAAAAGCGCCTCTCCTTGGCAGAATCTCGGCAATGTCGAGGAGGCGCGGGGCAATCTTGCGGCTGCGGTGGAAGCCTTCCAGGAAGGTGTGCGGCTTGATCCGCGTAATGGCGAGCTTTGGCGCCTGCTTGGGCGCATGCAGCGCGCGATTGGCGATATGGCGGGCGCGCGGGCAAGCTTTGAGAAAGCCTTCGAATTCCAACCCAAGGATCGCAATACGCTGAATGACCTCATGGGTCTGCTGATTGACCTTGGCGATATCGCCGGCGCGGTGCCGGTGGTGGAACGCGCGCGCAAGTTCCACACCAGCGACCGCGGGCTTGATGTGATGCATGCGCGCATGCTGCTGCGCCTGGGGCGCCGTGATGAATCCCGCGCCGTGATTGATGGCATTCTGGCGGAAGACCCGGGCGATAGGCAGGCCAATCTTTTCCTGTCCCGCATGGCGGGCGATGGCGACCGGCGCCTGGCAAATGAAGCGCTGAAGCGCGCTCATGAGGCCAATCCCGATGCGGCGGAGATTCAATCCGCCTATATCGAAAGCCTCTCGCGCAGCCGCTATGACAGTGAAGTGGGTCATTTGGAGGAATCCTATCGGCTCTCGCTTGATTTCATGCGCCGCCATCCGGATAAGGTCGCACGCAATTCACGTTCTTTGCGCACCGTGTTCCAGCGCGTGATGGATCTTGAGCAATTGGACGCGACCGGCGCCATTCCTGATCTTTTGCCGATTTGGCAGGCGGAAGGGCGGCATTCGTCCGTGCATTATGAATTGGGCCAGGTGCACAGCCTGGAAGAACGCGTGGCGATTGTGGAATGGCACCGCAATTGGGGACGCAATGTACAGCGGCGCATCAAACCCCTGCCGCCCGCTCCTGCGCTGCACATGCCGCGCAAATGGCGCATTGGCTTTCTTTCGAGCGATTTGCGCAATCACCCGGTGACTTACTTCTGTATGCCCTTGCTTGAGGAATATGATCGAGACCGTTTCGAGGTTTTCTGCTATTCCTTCTATGAGGGTCAGCGGGATGTCATACAGGCGGAGCTTGAGAAGGCGGTGAATTTCCGCTGGTGGCCCTATCGCCCGGATGATCAAGTGGCGGCCGATATCGCCAAGGATAATCTTGATCTGCTGTTCGAATTGGGCGGCAGCACCGCCATGAACAAGCTGGAAGTCATGGCCTATCGCCCCGCGCGGCTGGGCGGCAGTTGGCTTGGCTATCCACATTCGGCAGGGCTTGAGACAATCGACTACATCCTGGTGGATCCATATATCAAGCCGGAAGATCCCCGGCTTTTGATCGAAAAGCCATTTGAGCTGCCGGAAACCTGGGTCACCATTGGTGGGCGGCTTGGCTTCTACGAAGTGCCGATTGATCTCGAAATTCCGCAGGACCGGCGCGGCTATGTCACTTTCGGTACCGCCAATAATCCCTACAAATACACCAAGCTTTGCATTGATACCTGGGCGGCCGTGCTGCGCCGTGTGCCGAATTCGCGCTTTCTTTTTGTTCGCCCCGAAGCGGGCGGGCCTTCCTTTCTGGAAAATACGCGCGCAGCCTTTGCCGCGCGTGATGTGGACCCCAACCGGATTGAATTTGTCGGCATTCGTGGCAAGCATTTGCCGCATTACAACAAGATGGATATTTCGCTCGATACGCTGCCGCATGTGGGCGGCACCACCACCTGCGAAAGCATCTGGATGGGCGTGCCTTGCATTTCGCTGGTGGGGGCAGGGTTTGCTGAACGGCTTTCCTATTCCAACCTGTCCAATGCCGGCATTGGCGACATGGCGACCTTCAGCGTTGAAGACTATATCGAAAAAGCCGCCGAATTGGCCGCCGATGCGCCGCGCCGGCGCGTGCTGCGCCATGGGCTACGCGACATGATCCGCGCCATGCCGCTTGGTCAGCCCACGCGCTTTGGCAAGGCGTTTTACGACAAGGCTGCCGAGGTCTGCGCCTTGTGATTTTCAACCCGACCTCCATTCCTGGCATCATCAGTATTGAAGCGAGCCCCGCGCGCGACGAACGCGGCGCCTTTTTGCGCAGCTGGTGCCGGGAAAGTTTTATCGGCGCCGGGATTGATTTCACGCCGATCCAGGCGAGCCTTTCGGAAAACACCCTGAAGCACACTTTGCGCGGGATGCATTTCCAGATTGCCCCCGCTGAGGAACAGAAGCTGATCCGTTGTGTGCGCGGCGCGGTGTTTGATGTGCTGGTGGATTTGCGCGCTGATCAGCCAAGCTATCTGCGCCATGTCGCCATCACGCTCGATAGCCGCACGAACAATGCCGTTTTTGTGCCGCGCGGCATTGCGCATGGCTTCCTGAGCCTGACCGATGATGCGGTGGTGGAATATCTGATTGACACACCCTATGCGCCTGCCCTTGCGCGCGGGGTGCGCTGGAATGATCCCGCTTTCGGTATCGCTTGGCCCGCCGAGCCCAAGGTGATTTCCGCGCGCGACAATGCCTGGCCCTTGATCCATGCCTGAACGCGTTCTGGTTACGGGCGCCACAGGCTTCATCGGGCGGCATATCCCGGCATTGCTGCAAGCGCGCGGCTACGAAACCCACATCACGGCGCGCAGCGACCTGCCCCAAACTGCCGGTATCACCGCGCATCGCGTTGATTTGCTGCGCGGCGATGACGCGCAGCGCCTGATCAGGGATATCCGGCCCGACATCATCATCCACACCGCCTGGTATGTCGCGCATGGCCGCTTCTGGACCGCGCCCGAGAATACCGATTGGCTGGAAGCTTCCACCGCACTCGCCGCGTATGCCGCGGAAGCCGGCGCGCGGCGCTTCGTGGGCCTTGGCACCTGCGCCGAATACGCGACCGAAGCGGGTGATGATGCGTATCCCTGGCCAGAAACACGGCCCATTGCCCCCGCGACCCCTTACGGCGAAGCCAAGGCAGCGCTGGCGCGGCGCTTGGCCGAAATGGCGGAAGGCCGCGCGCGTTTTGGCTTCGCCTGGGCGCGGTTGTTTCATTTGTTCGGCCCGGGCGAGAACCCGGCACGGCTTGTGCCTTCCATCATGCTGGCACTGCGCGAAGGGCGGGAGGCGCCATGTGCTTCCGGCCGACCGGTGCGGGATTTCATCAGCACGCAAAACGCTGCTGCTGCCATCACCGCTCTCGCGACCAGTGATGTCACCGGGCCGGTCAATATCGCCTCAGGCGCGCCGATCAGCATTGCCGCCATGGCGCGGCTGATTGCGCAAATTGTCGGCCGGCCCGATCTGCTCAGGCTGGGGGCTTTGCCGGATCGGCCCAATGAGCCGCCTTATATGGTGGCGCATACCGGGCGGCTCAGGCGGGAGGTGGGCTTCACCGCGCCGGTGTCACTCGCCGCTGAATTGCGCGACCTTCAGATGCGTTGATGCAGCGCACAGACCAGCGTGAACAACTGCCGCGCCGTATCGAAATCGAGCGCAACCCGCCCGGCCAGCCGCGCACGTAGCAATTCCGCGCCTTCATTATGCAGCCCGCGCCTGCCCATATCTATGGCTTGCACCCGGCTTTCCGGCCCGCTTTCCGCGACCGCCTGTTCATGCGCTTCCACCACCATGTGGTAGTCCTTGATCAGGCGGCGGAAGGGGCCAAGCGCCAGGGCCAACACGTGTAGCGTTTCATTCCCTGCATTGCGGATATCGAACACCAGCCGGCCCTCGCGCACGGCAAGCCCCAGCACATAGGGCCCGCGCGGCAGGCCCTCAGGGTCGAAGCGGTTACGGTGCAGCAGATCCGTGATCGCCTGGCGCCGATCGGCTTCCGCATAGGCGGAAGGGGCCGGCGCTTCTTCGGGCAATTCAACGCGGATCAGGCGCTGTTCAGGCATCCGGCTTGCCACCCCGCAGCACCACGCCGCCTTCATCGCCTGTCATGCCAAGGCGCATCATCCAGCCAATCACCGCCCCCTTGATGGGCCGCAGCAGCAGCGTGCAAATAATGGTGAACAATGGCAGCCAGATCACCATATGCAGCCAGATCGGCGGCATATATGCCTTTTCTATCCACAAAACGCCCGGCACCAGCACATGCCCGGTGATCAGAATGGTGAAATAGGGCGGCGCATCATCGGCGCGCAACCGGCCAAGCGGCGCGTGACAGCTTTCGCAGGTCTCGGCCACACGCAGATAGCCGGCGAAAAGCCGTCCCTGACCGCAGACCGGGCATAGCCCCTTCAGCCCGCGCAGCAAGCCATCGCGCGTGCTAGGCGGCTGATAGGGCAGGGCAGGTGGCGTGCGATCCGGTTCCCAACGCATTTTTGTTCCAATCGGGGCCGCTGTATGGCGGCCTATTGCGGTGCAGCGTTAGGCCCGAAAGCGGCCCCGATCAAGCACGGCTTGTCGCGTGCCGCCTGCTGGGCTCAGGATACGCCCCCATGAATGAACGCATCCTGCTGATCAACCCGAATTGCAGCATAAGCTGCACCGAGGGCATTGCCGCCGCCGTCGCCCCCTTCGCTGCCCCTGGCCTGCCGCGGATAGAGGTGACCCGCCTGGAAGAAGGCCCGCCCGCCATCGTGACTTGGCGGGATTGGTATGGCGTGGCCGAGCCGCTGTGCCGCCGCGTCGCCGCCGAAGCCGCCGATGCCTATATCATCGGCTGCGTCTCCGACCCGGCTATTGAGGCGGTACGGATGGTGACCGACAAGCCCGTTTTCGGCCCTTTGCGTTGTTCCATCGCCGCCGCGCTGAACCGTGCCGAGAATTTCGGCATGATCGCCTTCACTGACAAATCCAAGCCGCGTCAGCGCCGTGTTCTGCAAAGCATGGGGGTGGAGGCGCGGATGGTGGCCTCTATCGCGCTCAATCTGGATATGGAGGTACTGACCGACCCTGTCGCGCCCAGCGCGCGCATCGCCGAAGTGGCGCGGGCGTTGGTAGCTTTGGGGGCGGAGAGTGTAATCCTGGGTTGTGCCGGTATGGCGCATCATCGCGCAGCGGCTGAAGATGCTTGTGGCGTGCCGGTGATTGAACCAAGCCAGGCGGCGGCGGCGCAGGCCATTCTGGCGGTGGTGGCGGCGCGGGGCTGAGCCGCCTGGGGCAAGGCTCTAGGTGGGGCCAGGCCGGGTCCTGGAGAGCTATCGGCATACTTGGCGAGAATGATGCGTTATTAATACTTTGACGCTTTGGCCTTTGGTGAGTGTGGCTTTTGTGTCACACTGAAACCAAGGGGGGGTAACCGGTTTCATGTGGGGGGCGGCCCCTTATCCAAAGAGGCCCTTGTAACAGCATGGTTTTCGGAAAAAACGCGCAAACGCCAATGGTTAACGCGAGAAATTAATACCTTGTTCTAGCTTGACCCGCGACTCACGGGACTGTTAAACGCAACATGAGGCTCTTTCTGTCCCCCATTGGGGGACCTGCGCGTTCTTGTCTGGAGGCTGACAGGAGCGGGCAGAGCAGGGAGCGCGGCATGGGCCGCGGCGCCGATTTTGGCGTTGATGAGAGTGTCTGAGGAGTTGCTGTTATGGATGGTTTCGATACGATTTTGACCGCTGGCGACGACACGTGGCCCGGCGACGCCTTTCCGGGTAGCAACAACGCCAATGATGACACCATTCAGGGCTTGGCCGGCCGCGACCTGATTGATGGCGGCAATGGTAATGACTGCCTTGATGGCGGACTTGGCGACGATACGCTGATCGGCGGGATTGGCAACGACACTCTGACTGATGCTGATAACCAAGTTGATTATGATTCTTTGATTGGTGGCGATGGCGATGATTTGATTTCTGAAGGTAACGGTTTTGGTACCCTCTCCGGTGGAGCTGGGGATGACTACATCGATGCGGGGGCCTCAGGCGATAGCGTTAGTGGTGGTGAAGGTGATGACACGCTGTTGGGCGGCCCGGACGGAGGTGTAGACTCTCTGGACGGGGGAGCCGGGAACGATTGCATTGAAGCTGGTGACGGCAGCGACTCGGTCTCCGGGGGCGAGGGGACGGATAACATCGCCGGTGACGATGGCAGGGACTCTATTTCCGGCGGCGCTGACGCGGATACGATTGGCGGGGGCGATGAGGCCGACTCCCTTTTGGGCGGCGATGGTGACGATAACATCACGGGCGGTGATGGAGCCGACTCTCTCGTGGGTGGGCTTGGCAACGACCGACTATCTGGTGATGGCGGTACCGAGAACACCGCCGATCTTGCAGTTTATCTCCCGGCCGGCGGTTCAGTCACTGTTTCGCTCTTCAGTGAAACCTCGTCCGGTGCCGCCGGCGAGGATACGTTGATTGGGATTGAGGCGGTTCTGGGCAGCAACTACTCGGACTCCTTACTCGGTTCGGTTGGTGTGGATTCGCTTGCCGGCGCTGGCGATAATGATTCGATCCAAGGGTTGGGAGGAAATGACTCCCTCAACGGCGGCGCCGGCGCATCCGATTGGGTGATTTATGATGCCGCGACAGGCAATGTTTCGGTCAATCTTCAAGCCGGCGCGGCATCCGGCGCGGGCACAGATCAGCTTGCCGGCTTTGAAAACGTTCTTGGCGGCAGCTTCAACGATACGCTGATCGGCGCCAATGCAACGGACAATATCCTTGATGGCGCCAATGGCGATGACAGCCTGCTTGGATTGGCTGGAAATGATTCGTTGTTTGGTCGAAGCGGGTTCGACACCCTGTTGGGTGGCGATGGCAATGATTTGCTAGATGGTGGTACGGATAATGATCAGCTAAATGGCGGCGCCGGCAATGACCAGCTGCTGGGTGGCGATGGCACCGATACGCTTGATGGCGCCGCAGGTGACGATCAGCTTGCTGGTGGCAATGGCAATGACAGCCTGTTTGGCGATGCTGGTGCGGATACGCTGGACGGCGG
>Ga0315900_10002879_pt1 | contig 25651 bp, 20 predicted proteins | sample LakEriMetagenome_FD_203521 | JGI IMG/M metagenome (GOLD analysis project Ga0315900, IMG submission 203521) | Freshwater fungal communities from buoy surface, Lake Erie, Ohio, United States - Buoy 12 MA114 | ecosystem: Environmental > Aquatic > Freshwater > Lake > Lake biofilm | place: USA: Lake...
GCATTGAGTCTGCAATCGATCGGTTGATGCTTTCTTTTGTTCCGGCGGATTGATTTTCACTAGCGTTCAGCGGAAAGCTAACCGGTCAGAAATCCCCCCTCACTCGGAGTTGTCCCACATGGATCGCCCAGCCGCTCACCGCCGATATGGTTCACTCGCCAAGCTCTGCTTGGCCGTGCCCATGGCCTTCCCATGTGCTCTGTCCACCCAAGGGCAATCGACCGCACAGGAGCTGGCCAACTCCAAGTCAGCATCTACGGAGGGGAGGCCGCAGGAGGGAGTGGAATCGATTCGACTTCCAGTGGTCCGTGACAGCTGGATATCTGCCTATCCAGCCGAACGGCAAGGGAACAACGGCGGCTCCCCCAAGATCAAGCTGAAAGGGATTGAGGAGATGTCGCTGGTCGATATCGATCCCACACCGCTAGCAGGTTGCGAGGTGATCGCTGCACAGCTTCATCTGCATGCCGAAGGGGACGAAACGTTGGGGCGCGTGACGCTATCGACTGTCGCGATCCCCTGGGAAGAAGGGGAGGGAGAAAGTTACGCCGTGGGGGGGCCAGGCTGCAGTTTTGTCTGGGCCGATCGCGGCAAGCGGCGTTGGGGAACTGATGGAGGAGGCGACGTGACGGATGCAGCGTTGGGACAAGCCGGCACGGTCTGGAGTTTCGCCGATGCCACCAAGCGCACCAGCGATGGCTGGCAGACCATCCCGGTGTCTGCAGAGGTGCTGCAGGCCCGCGTCGACGGTCAGTCTCATGGTTTCCTGGTGGTTGATGACGTCGGCAGCGAATACCGTTTCGAAGGAGATCGTTTTGAGTTCCGGCTGATGCCCAATCGATTTTTCTCCAGTCGGCAGCGCAACCAGCGGCATGCTCCCTATTTCACTGTCTGGTTCCGAAGGAATTCACCTGGCCAACGCTCAACCAGTCCTCCCCCCGCTCCACTAAGTCCCGCCATCGTCAGCGTCGCGATTCCCGAAGTCCCGCCCCCCTCCTGGAAGCTGCCAGAGAATCTCTCGATCCAGTCGCTGTACGGCCATCCCCTGGAGCCCCATATGATGGCAGCGGCCAAGGGAGAGGCGATCTGCTTCTGGATCGATGCAAAAGCGCGAGAGGTCCGCCTGCTGGATGATGGTGGCGTCGAGTGCGAACTGTTTGAAGCCCCAACCATTCAAGGCCATCACGATCCGCTGATCCCGATCGGTTTTCCCGCTTCGGCGATCCCCTCCGTGAAGGACTCCCAGAGATGCCTGCTGGAGATCTACATCCCCCGGAACTTTGGCGAAAAAACTGCCACGCCACAGATCGAAGTGGCAGGGAAAAAGATGGAGCTGCCGATTCAGATCTGGTCCTGGCAGCTCCCGGATCGTCTCACCTTCATTCCGCAGATGAACTGCTACAGCCTTCCCGATCACGAAATGGACTACTATCGACTGGCCCATCGTCACCGCACCTGCCTCAATCGCCTCATGTATAGCTGGAATGGGCGCGTGGCTGAGGCAGCGCGACCCAAACAGCTTCCAGATGGTTCTTGGAACTGGTCCGACTGGGACTCGCGTTTTGGTCCACTTCTGGATGGTTCTGCCTTTCTAGATCAACGCCGACCAGGGGCTCCCGTCGATGCCTTCTATCTGCCGCTCAATGAGAACTGGCCGATGCAGCAGGACAAGTTCTTTCAAGGCGGATATTGGATAGAGAACGCCTATCCGGAAGCGTACTGGGATCAGTTCCGCGATGCGGCCACTCGATTCGCGCGACATCTGAGCGAGAAGGGGTGGAAGGAGACGATGTTCGAGTTCTATCTGAACAACAAGGTGTACCATCGCGGCCCAAAGGGAAACCAGAGCAGCGCTTACTGGATTTTCGACGAACCAGTCAACACGCAAGACTTCTGGGCACTGCGTCGATTTGGGATCGAGTACTGGCGTGCCGTCGCCGATGCAGGTTCGGCGAGGATGACCTACCGCGCTGATATCTCCCGACCCCAGTGGCAACGCGATCTGCTGGATGGGGTCACCAGTGTCGACGTCGTCAATGGAAACCTGCGCGAGTACCACGATCGCGCAAGCGAGCGAAAAAAGAAATTCGGCACCCTGGCGTATATGTATGGTGGAGCCAATCCGCTCCATAATCCCTACGCGACGGTCGCGGCTTGGTCGATCGATGCTTGGGCTCAAGGAGCCGATGGGGTGGTCCCCTGGCAGACCATCGGCACTCCCAAGTCTTGGGAAGCCGCTGACGAGCTTTCGGTCTTCTACCCAACCAAGGAAGGCCCGGTTCCCAGTGTGCGTTTGAAGTCCTTCCGCGCAGGTCAGCAATTGGTCGAGTATCTCAATCGCTACACTCAAGTGGCCCAAGTCGACTCGAACGGCCTGCGGGAGTGGATCCGCAATCAGCCTCAATGGTCGGGCCAGCTAAAGAAGAAGAATGAGGAAGATGCAGGCCAGCAGGTCTACTCGCCGCAGTCTGGCAAGGAACTGGAGCAATTGCGTTATCGCCTTGGAAGCTTGCTGGAGGAACTTCACCGCCGCAACCAGAGCAATCCCGACCCATACGATCCCAGACCTCCACGATTTTCCGTCGACCGAATCGCCCCACGCGATCTGGTTCCGCCGATCGCAATGCCAGATGGTGAGGCGACCTCGCGCTGAGCAATCACTTTTTGGTAGCCATCCATCGCCAAAGGTTGGATCGTTCGCGCGAATGGAAACTCCATTTCCACCGCCTGGCAGCGGTGGCTACTTGGCGTTTGTCCTGCACGTTTGAAGTTGGCATTCTTTTTATCTAGTGCCCTTCGCACTGCGCTAGCCACTCGGGATGCGTATCGGCGTGACCAGCGATCTCTTCCAGGATCGCCTGACGGGTCCACCTTGGCGTCCAGTTCCATCGATCACGGGTCTCTTGCGCGTCGAGGATCAGCCAGGGGACATCCTGCGATCGCGCCTCCGCCTCCCGCTCCACCACCACACGCTGCCCCCAACGCTCCCTGCACCAACCGCTTAGCTCGGCCAGCGAAAAGCTGCTTTCCCTGCCTCCTGAAACATTCCAGATCGATTCCCAAGGAGCTGCCATTCCCGTTTGGATTTGCTTGAGGATCAGAGCACCCAGATCCTCCGGGTGCAACATGTCGCGGACCTGCCACCCCATCCCGCCATAGCCTAGGTACCTCAGCGGCTTTGCCTCGCGCCACCGATGCAGCCAGTAGGCGACAATGCCCTGATCGATCCGGCCGAACTGCCCTGCGCCGGCCATCACACCACAGCGATCGATCCAGACAGGGAATTGATACGCCACACCATATTCGATCGCCATCACTTCGCTGGCCAGTTTGGTGGCGCCATATAGGGAGATGGGCGATCCAGTCGAAAACGTCGGGCCGATCCCCTCCAGCGACCATCCCTCGATAGCCCCCACCGCGCTCGATGGGTCATCCGAATCAATCTCCCACCTGGAACCGGTGGGTACCAGAGGCAATCGATTCAGCCGTTCGATGGAGTAGACTCGCGAAGTGCTCAGCAGAATCAGCCCAGCCTGATGCCGTTTGCACAGTTCCAGGATCTGGCAGGTCCCCTGAAGATTGTTGGAAACCAGGTCGGCACTGGACGATTGATGGCCGGCGGTTCCGGCAAGCACGCTGGCATAGGCCGCCGCATCGATCACCCAGTCGAACCGCCCCAGCCGATCCAGCAATTCACTGTCGCGCTGGTCGCCTACCTGCACATCGATTCCCCGCGCCTGCAGAGGCTGAAGGTTTCCGGCCGAACCGGGGCGGCTGAGATTGTCGATACCGACCAGCTGCAATCCGGCCGGTCCCCGTTCGTTCAGCCACATGGCGATGCGACTGCCGACAAATCCGCAGATTCCAGTGATCAGCATGCGCATCGAAAATGTCGCTCCAAAAAAGGAGAATCCTCCCGATCGTCGCGCCGCATCGCTTACAAAAACACGTAGCTTTGTTCGATCGGGGGTTGGGAAAACGTCGACGATCGTTCTATTGTAATGAAGGTGGAGACGGAACCCTTCTGCGTCCCGATCCTCCTCCCTGCATCGGCTTCCTCTACCTTGATGGCCCATCGCTTCATGCGTTCCAGTTCTTCGACCAAGCCGCTTGCCGGGAATCTGGCGATTGCCTGCTGGAGTCTGCTTTGCCTGGCGCTGGCCTGGAGTTGGTCACAGCGATGGGAAGGGGCGTGGCGGCAAGAGCAATCAGGGCACCTACGGCGCCTGGCGATCGCCGCCGGTCAGATCATCACCTTCCAGCAACTGGTCCCTTCCGCCGAAGGTCGACGTGCCTGGGGCAGCCTGGAACAATTGCTACAGCTTTCGCTGATGCCACTTCCTTCCCCAAGCGGCGAAGATGGCGCGGTCCGCGATGGCACTCCCTCCATGCCCAGCATCTCCGATCCGGTCTGGACCAGAGAAGCAGACCGGCGATGGCGCGTGTCAGTGGAGATGGAACTTCCCGAAGCGGCACCGCAGGCGCGGCGCCTGCTGGCCGTCCGGTTTGCCGATCCGCAAGTGGCAGCGACCTACCCGTGGCTTGGCCTCCGCCCCTGGCAGATCGCCACACTGCTGTGGGCAGTGGGCGCCGCAGGCTGGTGGTTCGCAGGCCAGTGGCCGCGACGTCAGCAGATGCAACGGGAAGAGGAAATGGCCAAGTGGTCGCAGTCCGTCCTAGAAGACGAGGGACAGGAGATCCAAGCCCCAAAAGGTATCATCGACCCGGACAGCCCTGTTGCCAACCCGCTAGAAACCGCCTTCCTGACGATCAACCGACGACTGAACGAGTCCCAGCAATCCAGCCGCACTACCGGCGAAGTACTCGATGAAATGCGCGAAGGAGTCCTGACGGTCGATCACCAGATGCACCTGAGCTATCTGAATCGAGCGGCAGGGGAGATGTTGCCGATCAGCGGGAAATCGCCGATTGGGCGCCCCCTGGTGGAAGCGATCCGCATCCCGGGCCTAGTCGAACTGGTGCAGCGCACCATGGACCAAGAGGCGACCAACGAGACGAACCGATCGTTCGAAGGAGCAGGGCAGGAGGGGGTCCTGGAGCTAGGGAGTACGCAGCCCCGCTTTCTGCGTGCTCGCGCGACGCGCTATCGCCAGCCAACCGGCCTGCCTCAGGTCCTGGTAACTCTGGCCGATGAAACCCAGCTGCGCAAACTGGAAAACCTTCGGCGAGATTTTACCGCCAACGTTTCCCATGAACTCAAAACCCCTCTGTCTTCGATCAAAGCCTATGCCGAAACGCTACTGATCGGAGCCCTGGAGGACCCCGAACACAATCGCGGGTTTGTCGAACGGATTGCGGAGCAGTCGGAGCGACTGGAACAATTGATCTTCGATCTCCTGAAATTGGCTCAACTGCAGGATTCCGCGATGCTCAAACCCGAGCCCCTGCTGCTGAAGCCGCTGCTGGAGCAATCGCGTAGCGCGTTCCTGCCCATCGCCCAGCGAAAGGGAGTCACCCTGGAATTCGATCTCCAGATCTCGCCTGCCCTGGAGATGCGGACCGACCGCGATGCGATGCTGACGATCGTCAACAACCTCGTCAGCAACGCTGTTCGCTACACACCGACCGGTGGCAAAGTGCAGGTCCAAGCGGAGTCGATCGGGGAGCAAATAGTCCTGACGGTCCGCGATACCGGAATCGGTATCGCAGCAGAAGATCTACCAAGAATCTTTGAACGGTTTTTCCGCGTCGAGAAAGCTAGGACTCAGGAAGCAGGGGGAACCGGGTTGGGACTGGCGATCGTCAAGCATCTAGTGACTTCGATGCAGGGACAGATCGACGTCGAAAGCCAAGTAGCTCGCGGAAGTACTTTCCGCCTGCAGCTTCCCCGCATCATCAACGAACCTGTTATTGCTCCCATCTCCTGATGGAAAACATTTCTCTTGTAGAGGCCGTCCACCATCTGGCGATGGTGGCTACAGGAAGAACGCGGGGCATCAACTGCTTAAGGCGGCCAAGTCTTCCGTAGACACATCTTCGGTAACCACCGCAGCCACGCGGTGGATGGCTGCGATCGATCTCCTTGCAGTTCATCCACCATCTGGCGATGGTGGCTACGAAGAGCTGAAGACCTTCTAGGAACGTCGATCCCAATCCATCCACCATCTTGGCGATGGTATCGACGAAGTGCGGTCAGAGCATGTCGATGGGGTCGACATCGATCAGCAGCTGGATCTCACCAGGTGGCGCTAGCTCCCGATCGATCGGAACTAGCATCCGATGCAACGGTTCGGCGTGCGGGCAGCAGAGCAGGATATGGAATCGATACTTCCCGCGCAACTTGGCAAAAGGTGGAGGCGCAGGGCCCAGGATCCGACATTCGGGAGCGATCGTCTCCTGAAGGCTCTTCAGCTTCCTGGCCACCGTCTTGGAAAACGCGTCGGTCGCCTCCATGTCAGGCCCCCGCACGATAATTCTGGCCATGCTCCCAAATGGCGGATAGCCAAACCGCTCCCGATGCTCCAGTTCCTGCTCAGCGAAGCTCTGAAAATCGTGCTTCGAGGCGGCCATGATCGCAGGATGGTCGGGGGAATAGGTCTGCACCACCACGGTCCCTGGCTTTTCCCCACGTCCTGTCCGCCCGGCCACCTGCGTCACCAACTGAAACGTCCGCTCGGCAGCCCGAAAATCGGGAAAGTGCAATGCCGAATCGGCATGGATCACTCCCACCAAAAGCACGTTGGGAAAGTCCAGCCCTTTGGCGATCATCTGCGTGCCCAGCAGCAGATCGACCTTCCCCTCCCGAAACTCTGCTAGCGTCCGTTCGTGGCTGCCGGGCTTGCGCATTGTGTCGGAATCCATCCGTGCGATGGTCGCCTGCGGATATTTCTCTCGCACTTCAATCTCCAGACGTTGCGTGCCGGTTCCCCAGTATCGAATTCCGGCATGCTTGCACTGTGGGCACTGATTGGGGGTGGCGATGGTGTACTCGCAGTAATGGCAGACGGCCTTTCCACCATCCTGATGATGCGTCAGCGGCAGATCGCACTCGGGGCAGGGGACCACATAGCCGCAATGCGGACACTGGATGCTTGTGGCAAAACCGCGCCGATTCAGCAGCAGGATCACCTGTCCCTTCTGCTGCAGCGTCTGTTCGATCTCCCGGTGCAGCGGCCCGCTGATCGATCCCTGCCCCTGCCGATCGCGAGGGTCGCGAAGATCGACCACATCGACATGCGGCAACGGTCGGTTATGGATCCGGCGGGGAAGACTGACCAGCTTGTATGCGCCGCTGCGCACCCTCTGCCAGCTTTCCAGCGACGGCGTGGCCGACCCCAGCACCAAGGGAATCCGAAGCAGATGCGCTCGATGCAGGGCGACATCCCTGGCATGGTACCTGGGCACCGTCTCCTGTTTGAACGAAGATTCGTGCTCTTCATCGACCACGATCAGGCCTAGATGAGGCACGGGAGCAAACAGAGCGCTCCGCGGGCCGATGACCACATCGGCCTGACCGCTGGCGATCCTCCGCCACTGCTGATGCCGCTCCACATCGCTCATGTGGCTGTGCAGTACCGCCACCGTATCGAAACGGGACTGAAAGCGATGGCGCGTTTGCGGGGTCAAGCTGATTTCGGGAACCAGCACGATCGCCTGTCGGCGCATCGCAATCGTCTTTTGAATCGCCTGCATGTAGACTTCCGTCTTCCCGCTGCCCGTGACCCCATGCAGCAGAATCGTCTGCGACTGGCGGCTCTCCATCGCCTCCTCGATCGCCCTGAGCGCTAGTCGCTGGTCGGCGCTGAGTGCCTGAGGTGCGGTGCGTGGATGGCTGACTGGTCGCGCGCCTGCCGCTCCCCCAGACTCCATCCGCCGCTCCCCACGCACCTCCACCAGCCCCCGACCGCGCAGCGCCTGAAGCGGAGCGATCGAACAGGATGCCTGCTGCAACAGATCATCCTGCAGCAACCCCTCGGGATGCCCATGAAGGATCTCCACCAACCCCCGCTGCTTGGCGGTCAGCTTAGCGGCCGGTTTCTTCAAGGCGTCTTCACCAAGCTCGCTAGAAGCATCTTCCGCCCCAGCATCTTCCGCCGCAGAGCCTTTGTCGGCGGGTGACGATCGGCCCTCGGCCAGGGCTTTTCCCGAATCGGTCAGCCGCCAGACCGATTTCTCGCGCGTTCCTGCTGCCGCCCGCACGCCGGCTGGAACGACCGCTTCAAATACCTGCCCCAGCGGCACCAGATAATAGACCGACATCCACTCGATCAACTTCAGCAAAGGGCCGTCGCACAGAGGCTGGTCATCGACCAGCTTGGTCACTTCCTTCAGCGAAGCGGGAGCGACCTTAGCCACTTCGATCGCCATGCAGTAACCCAGCACTGGGCGATTCGATTTTCCCAGCGGCACCACCACGCGCATCCCTGGTTGTAGCGATCCGGCGAATCGGTCGGGGATACGATAGGAAAAAGGACCCCAGGGCGCTTCCGACAGGACGATCGTCGCCGAAGGCACCTCGCTTCCCGCATCCTGCTCCCAGGGGGGTAGCTGGTCCTCAAATAGATCCCTCTGTCGGCTGCTCATCCCACCACTCGCTCTTTTCCTTCCAGCTTCCTGCCTGGCCCTCTTTCGATTGTCAGGCACCATTTCCTTGTGGAAGATCTTCTCGCACCAATTGCCAAAGGGACGTGCATGGGCCAGAATCCGCCTGATCCATCGGCTCTAATACCGTACCACGAAAACAGTCGGATCAGGATGAACTCCAAGCAGTTGCCCCTACCGAACACCCTGGCATCCTAGGGAGACACCAGGGCGGAGGCCAGGGGAGCCGACCGGGGCCGATAGAACACCACCGATTTCCTGACACGCGGACGCTCCGAATCCTTCGCTGGAAATCCGGTGCACCCACCCGAACAGCAATCGAACGTGAGATAGGAAGAGGGAGTCCCAGAGCGATGCGCATCGCCATCTTTGGAGGGTCGTTTGATCCGGTGCACCTGGGGCATCTTTGGATTGCCGAAGGGTTGCGTGAGCATGCGCAGTTGGATGAAGTGCTTTTCCTGCCAGCCGCTATTTCCCCATTGAAGCAACAGCAGCAATCCGCCGAGGCATCTCACCGCGTCGCGATGCTCCGTCTGGCCATCGCCGGCCATCCGCACTTTGCGATCGATGAACGGGAATTGAAACGCGGTGGAGTCAGCTATACGGTCGATACGGTACGGGAAATGGTCGGCGAACGACCTGGCGACCAGCTCTATCTGATCCTCGGAGCCGATTCGGTCGCCGATCTCCCTCGGTGGCGCACCCCCGACCAGATTTTTCAGATGGTGACGCCTCTGGTGGTCGGACGCGGTGGCGAAGCCCCGATCAACTGGCCACTGCTTGCCGGTTATCTCTCGCCACAACGACTAGAAGAGGCCAAGCGGCTGGCGATCGAATCGCCGCTGATCGCCGTCAGCTCGCGCGATATCCGCCACCGTGTCGCTTCCAGGCAGAGCATCCGCTACCGAGTGCCTCGTCCCGTCGAAGCCTACATCGAAGCCCAGCAACTCTATCGCGAGAATCCCGTTTCGACAGGGGCCACGACGTGATCGAACCCTTGCCGTCGGGGCAGGCAGCGCGGCGCTGGAGCGACCTGCTGCAGGAGGTGATCGATAGGATCGAATCGTCGCCGGACCGTCTTCTCATCGATCCGGAAGGGCAGGAACCAAACGGTCGGCAGGAACAACTTGGCCAGCCGAGTCCAGTTGACTGGCGTGAAGCGATCGCCAAATGGTCTCAGGAGCCTCGAGATTCGGTCAGTCGCTGGGCGCTTCGGTGGTCCGGCCACCCTCCCGACCAATTAGCGATAGCGGCACCTTCTGCTTCCCACGACGCGACTGGCGATCCCACGTCCTCGCCACAGACCATCGCACAGGAAATGGCGCGATCATGGCTTGCCGCCGGGGGCCCAAAGCCGCTGGGGAAGATCTGGTGCCAGGTGGCCGAGCAAGGCACACTGTCGGTGCCGCTTTTGAAAAGTCAGGTGCAGTGGCTGAAGCTGCTGGCACAGCACCAAGATCGATCGACGGCGCGGCCGTGGCGACTTTCGCTGGGGATGGTCGCAGCGATCTGGACCGTAGCGATCTTTCTGATCGAATACCACGGTGGCATTCTCCATTCGATCGCGCAACGAGAGCATCTCGAAAACCATGCAATTCCTGCTGCGATGGAGCGATTGCGCCGGGCCATCCCAATCGTTGCCCCCTGCCTGCTGGCACTGTTCGCCCTCCTCTGGTGGCTCTGGCGCCGTTGGCTGGCCGCACGCCGCCACGAAGCCTGGCGCACCCACGCGCAATGGTTGTTTGCACAACAATTGTTTGAACAACAGTTTTCCGTACCCGAGGCGATAGCGATGGCCAGAAGGTGGATCGCGCCGACTCGGGACCATCGAACGGTAGCCGACGCTTCCCAACTGCCCACCGACTCGCTGGGCCTGCGCCATGCGGTGCGATGGTCGGAGATTGGACTGCGCTACCGGCGCGATCGATGGCAGGCAGCTGGACACGCCTTCACCTGGCTGCTAGGCCTTCTCGGGATCGCCACAGCAATCGCTGCTGCCTCCCTACCTTGGATCGTGATGATCCGGGAGTTGACTCGGCAGTTGATCCCAGGGATCGATTCGGGATCGATCCCGATCGGGGGTGGCCCGTGAGTCGATCGCCGAGGGAAGTGGTTTCGGCAAGCTATGCCGCAACGCTGGCCGATGCTTTGGCCGATACAGTGCGCCGACGCAGCGATCGCAGGCAGCTTCGGGCGCTGGCCGAACGATGGCGAGATGGACCGCACGAAGTGGAAATCGCGGAGCGGCAGGAAGAAGGCGATGGCGATGGGTGGGAGCAAGCGATTGCGATGGTGGCCAGGGATCCCGAGCTGGCGGAGCGATGGCTGGAGGGAAGGTACCAGATCGCAGCGATGCGAGGCCAACTCAGCTCGGCGACCGCCTATCCGCTCTTGCTGGGCCTAGTTGCCATGATCGCTTTTTGTCTGCTGGGGCTCTCCCTGCAGCGATTGGATCGCGCCATCGCCGAGGGAATCGACGACCCATTGCTGATGGGTGCCGGGAAGCTGGGCTCCTCGACCTCCGGCTTGATGCTGACGGTGGCTCCTTCAGTAGGATTGCTGGTGCTGTTGGGATGGGGGTTGATTCGGCTTGTCGCCGGCCGGCAGGCAGCCGGTTGGGCGCTTGCCAATTTGCCGGTTATCGGGGGGCTCTTTCGTTCGACCGGAACGATGGAGCTGTTTCGCACGGCGGCCATCCTGCAAAAGGCTGGATGGGATCTACCCAAGGCGATGGAGACAGGATCCAAGCTTTGCGATGCACCCTTTGCTCCTTGGCTGGGGCAATCGATAAGCGATACGATACGCCAGGGTGCGACGCTGGGACAGGCCATTGCGACTCACCAGTGGTTCCCTCTCTGGATGGCTGCCTGGTTCCATCAAGCCGAGCAAGCAGAGGGCACGACGGCAGGGGCGTTGGATCGAATGGCCGATTATCTGGAGTTGGAGGTGGGGCAGTCGGGGCGAGCGATAGCGACCTGGATGCCACTGCTGACCTTTGGGTTGATCCTGCTTGGGTTGCCGGTCGGCTACTTTGGCCCGGTGATCCAGTACCTGAGCTGGATTCGGGCAATCTCCGGTTGGTAGCAGGTTCGGTGCCTGGAGGGATCGGATTTGATTGCGATAAAGCATTGGGATTGGGGGATGGAGTAGTTGATGAACCAGTGGCTGTTTCAAGCACCTCTTTGGATGTTGCTGTTCATCCCGGGCCTGGCGATCCACTGGGCCGCGCGCATCGTCCGCGGACAAGAGCGACAGGTGGGCCACTCCCATCGGCTCCTGGAGATGCTGGGATGGGGATTCCTGGCCTGGGCCGGGGTAGGACTGGTGTTGCTGCTGATGGTGCCTTGGAACTGGCCGCTGATCCCGCTACTGCTGGCGCTGCTGCTTAGCGCCCTTTATGTCCGCCGCCGCTGGCATCAAACACGGATGCTGCATGCATGGGAAACCCTGCGGCTTGCCAGAAGCGTCGATCCGGCCATAGCAAGTCGAATCGATCCACTGCCAGCCGCAGATCGACTGTGGCTGGGAGCGATGGCTCAGGAAGCCCCCTGGTCGATTCGGCGATCGATCGGCACGCTGGGCAGCCAGTTGATCCAGTCGTCAGGGAAGTATGGAGTGCAGGTGCCCAGAGGTTTCACCCCCGCTCAGCAATTGCAACTGGCGCTGATGGAATCGGGAGAGGGGAAGTCGACCGAACGACGCAACGAACTTCAAACCGCGAGAACCGGTTGGCTGGTGCAGTGGGAGGAAGCCTATCTAGCGCCGCTGCGGCAACTGCTGAGCCGTCTCGCCTACCACTGGGTCGTTTGGTTCGTGATGACGATCTTTCATTTCCTCTTTCTATGGCGACTCTTTCCAGCCCTTCGCTCGATGGGCACGTGGACCATCGGGCCAAGTGGTGGCAGCATCAGCGTGGCAGCCACTTCTCCCTGGGTCGCCCAATGGATGGGCAGTTGGCTGGAAAGCGGACCTCTCCTGGTCGTGGGTCTGGCGGTGTTCGCGGGGATCCTGATGTGGATGGAACCACAGGTGTGGCGATGGGCTGCGGCGCGGTGGCGGCCAGGATACCAAAGGGAACAAAGACAACTGGCGTTGGCCGCCCTTGCCATACCCCCACTACCCAGCCATCAGCGTCTGCAGCGACTGCGACTGCTGGCAGATCAACACCCGCATCGCGAATGCCGGGAGGAAGGGGCCAAGGCGATCGAATCGCTGGAAACGGGCGACAACTGGACCACGGCCTTGGCCAAAGTCGACTGGATATCCCGTCGCGAGGCGCAGCAAATGCCTCAAGCCACTACCCTGGCCGTCGGGGAGGCAAGCAGGGTCGATCGAAACTGGCAGGAGGCGGCCGAAGCGCTGGTGGCCGGTCGGCAGTCCCGGCGCGAACTCTGGTACGATCGAGTGCTGTCGATCGCCCACGCCGTCCTTACCATCCTGGCAGCGCTCTACCTGAGCCTGCCAGCAATCTACTTTTTCCAATGGATCAAGTTGATGATCGAACAAATGGCGGCGCAACCATGAGCCGCCGCAAGTTGCCCATAGGCCGCCTCACTTCAGGGCGCCGGTTCGGCGATAGCTTCCTTGGCGTCCAACGACGCGAAGGGGTCATGCTGATCGAGTGCATCGCCGGATTGGCCGCTACTATGGCTCTGATCCTGGCGTTTCTCCCCTGGATGACTTCGCTGCAGCGTCAGGCAGCCGACCTCCATCATCAACGCACGGCTCAGCAGTGGTTGCGATGGGGCGCGCTGTCGATGCCACTGCAGGGCCTCCAGCCTTGGCAGGGGATCCGCGAGATCCCCATCGATCCGGATGCCTGCGGAGAACTACCAGCGGGCCAGATGCAGGCGTCCTGCAGCGACTGGGTCGACGCCGCCCAGAAAGTCATCGGCTGGCAGATCGACCTGGATGTCCGATGGGGTAGTGGCACCAACTCGCAGCAGCGTCAACTTCGGATCTGGAGGCTGCGATGATGCCAAACCGAACAAGCAAGGGCTCTCGCCGAGGTTTCACGCTGACCGAATTGATGACGGTGGTGACGATCCTTTCGACGACGCTGGCACTCCTGCTGCCGACGATCGTGCGCATCGTGCAGTGGAACCAGAAACAGACCGATGCGGCGCTGGTAGCCCAGCATCTGGATCGATTGCGCGAGGCGATCGAAGGGGATATCGAGCGAGTGGAAGGAGTCGATGAAAAGCCGGATGGGAGTATGATGCTGCGAGGTAAGGGTTTCGAAGTGCTTTACCGGCAATGGGACCATGGGATCGCTCGTGAGGAAATCCAGATACCCGAGGCAGCCGCACGCCGAGAGTTCTATCGCTTGCCATCGGGATTGCGCCTGCGATGGAATCCGACTTTGGACACATGGCTGAACGATCGTACCGATCCGATCGCCATCGGACGCCTGGAAAGATCCCCGAAGGAAACAGACAGCGCGGGAGCGGATGCTGCTCTGCGATCGGGAACGCATTGGCTGCAGTGGCGGGCCATCGGTGGCCATAACTCCATCGCTCTGCGGCAGCGGACCGACCCTCAGCACAGTGAGGAGGCAGGTGCTAGCGAGGAAGCAGGTGCGCCATGAGTCAACTGGCACCTTCGGGACGGGAACGCAGCAAGCGAACCAGCAAGCAACGCAAGAGGCGACGACGCCAGAGATCTGGGCTGGCCATGGCCATGGCGATCATGCTGGGTTCGCTGCTGGCGGTGCTGCTGGCCGTCAGCGCCACACGGACTCATGCGGCCAAGATGCAGCAGCGGCGTGCCGCCGAATCGATGCAACTGGAACAAATGCGGCTGGCGGCAATGATGCGGTTGCATCAGGTCACCAATGAGTCCCCCAGCGGCGATCCGAAGGTGGTGATCGATTGGAATCCTGCGGACCTTCCGCAGGATGTTACCGACGCCAGCGAGCAGCAGCAACGAATCGTCACAGGATGGCGCGTCGTCTCGCAGTTCGCAAAGGCGGAAACCACTTCCCCTTCAACGTCCGGACAGCCGACTGCCGGCGATGCGGTGAACGGCGATCTGGGGAAACGTGACGTGATCGTTGAAGTCGTATCGGCCCACAGTCGCCAGAAGCAGGTGGGGACATTGGATCTTGGTGGGGTCGGAAAGTCGAAAGAGCGATCGAGGGACGATCGACAAAGAGATTCACAAAACGAATCGGAGTTACCGTGATGGAATCGATAGGATCGGCGGCCAATCTGACGAAAGACTGGCGGCAGAAGAATCACCGGCAGGGATTCACCCTGGTGGAACTGCTGGTGGTGATGGCGGTGATCGGGGTCCTGATAGGACTACTGCTCCCTTCGGTGCAAGCGGTCCGTGAAAGCGCCCGCCGCTTCAGCTGCCTTTCGCGGCTGGCCCAGATCGGGATGGCAGTGCATGCCTACGAAAGCCACATGGGGCGATTCCCGGCTGGAGTCGTCGACTCCCAGAAGCCGATTCGCCACGTGCCGATGGGGTACCATCACAACTGGATTGCTGGAATCCTTCCCTATTTGGATCTGCCCAACGCCTATCGCGCGATCGATCCCACCAAGAGCGTCTACGACCCGGTACACGACACGTTGCGGTTGACGCCGCTGCCAGTGCTTCGCTGTCCATCCGACCCTAACTCCGGCCCCGTCTCCAGCTATGCCGGGATCCATGATCCCAGGGAACGCCCCATCGACGACACCGACCGTGGAGTCTTCATTCGAAACCAAAGCTTCCGCATCGACGACATCTCCGATGGCCTGTCGTGTACGGCATGGATCACTGAGAAACAGATGCTGTCGGTCGACCTGGGTTGGATGTCGGGTACGCGTGGAACGCTTCGCAACCTCGGCAGCCTCACTCGAACCCAGACGGGCGGGGGTAGCTTTCTGATGCCAGGGACCAAACCAGATCAATTCATCTCGAAGAACCTTTTGCGCACCGAGACCACCTCCGAGGAACTGAAAGACTACACCGAAAAAGGATTCCTCGACGATCTTCCCAACGGCCCTCAAGGAACTCTTCAGGTGGGTGGCATGGGCGGCGCACATTCCAGCGGTTGCCACCTGGCCCTAGCCGATGGTAGCGTGCTCTTCATAGGTCGATCGGTGTCGTTGCCAGTCCTCTGGGCGCTGGCCGATCGCCGTGATGGCCTTCCCCTGGCACCTCCTGAATATTGAACGAGTCACCTGACGTGTCCAGCAATCTACCCGCCGATCCACCACAACCGCCCGAAGGCTTGGCGCATCCCGAAGACCAACCCGCCGGGCAGGCCGAACTCTTCGCTCAAGGGAACTGGATCGTCACGCGCATGGGCCGATACGCGTTCCTGGAACCGAGGGGCCAAAAGACCGTCATCGAGTCGGCAGAATTCCTGGTGACAGACCAGAAGGTGCTGCGAACTCTGGAACTGGAAGTAGACGCCACCAAGAAGCAGTCGCGCGCGATCAGCCTGATGGAACTGATCCTGTGGGTGGCGGTGATGGCGATGATGAGTTCGATCTGGAGCCAGATGGCGGGAGCGATCCTCAGCGATCCTCGGCGACTGATGGCAATGGCGATCGTAGCGGCGATCGCCGCCGCTCCCTTGGGAGCTCTAACCGCTGTACTATCCGGAGGTTTGGGTCTATTGCATTACCTGGCCGGCGTGCTGCTGACGGCGGGCATCGGCGCTACGGCGGTCGGGATGCTGTGGCTGGATGGAAGGCAGTTGATAGGGGTGCTCCAGACGATGGTCATCGGTGCCCTCGGCATCGTGCTCGTGGCAGCCGTTCGTTACCTCCGGCCACCAAACCTCTGACCAAGCGACCTGAAAACAGCACTGCTACGATCGACTGCAACTTGCCAGTCGGCTACACGAAGCAATGCCCCCATTGGCTCAATCGGCCCAAAGCTGCGGCACTTCCATCCCCAGTTTGGAGATCAACTGCTCCACTTCGTCCGCCATGCGATCGCTGCTGGAGTGGATGTGCTCGGCTTCACTAAGAAACCGGATCTTGGGATCGGGATAGACGTCGTGATCGATTAAGATTTTTTCAAAGGGAGCCAACTGGCTGCCGTAAGCGATCAGCACCTTATGTTCATCGAACTGCACCTCCAGTTGTCGGCGAGGATTCAAGATGGCGATCCCCATACACCCATCATCCAGAATCAGCGATTCGTGATCGCAAAGAATGCTTTTCAGAACCGTTAGATCGATATCCTCGCGATAGAGATCACGCTGGCGGGAAGTCATTCCACAGTGACTGGTTTCCAGCACCACATCCACCATGGTGCCTAGAGGATCCAGCATCTGGAGGAAGAGATCAAATAGGTTCTGCCGGCTGGCAGCAGCCATCACCACCGGGATCGATACATCGAGACCAGAATCGACGTAGGTATCGTGCCGATACCCCTGCTTGGGAAGGATCTTCAGGTCGCGGGAAGGTCGGACTGCCTCGGTCAATTCAAAAGTGCCGTAGGTGGAGATCGCCATGTGCCGCTCCAAGGCCCTTTCGTCCAAGGCGGGCGCGGTGGCGATGGAAGGCTGAGCCGTCTGCATCTGAAATGGCGAATGCTGGCTGTGAGGGAGGCGCGAAGAGCGGTCCATCGTCGAATTCCTGGCATGCAAGGTCGTGAGCGAGATTGACCCAAGGGATGGCTTCTGCCGAATCGCTTGGGGGGGATGAAACGATGGGGAAACTTAGGTTAGGGGTAGCATCTGGGGGCTAAATTCCGAAAAGCTTTCACTTTTTCGGGGAGTTTGCTGTCCGCACCACCGTTTCTGTCGATATTTCAGGAACAACCGGAACGGTTTCAGCCACCCCGGTCGTCCCGCAATGGCTCGGTAGTCCACCAAGCTGGGGTGGGGCCAGATCTTGCGATGTGTTCATAAGAAATCAGCAACGGTGGGTGATGGACGGAGCGATCGATTCGAAAAGCCAAAGAGATGCCAACCGGTCGCAATGGACGACCTGTCACCGCCTGCTGAAAACGCACGCTCCCGATCGCTGGGCTAGGACTGGATCGATGGAGGCATCGGTTTTTGGCTGGAGCCTCAGGCGGCTGGGACTGGGACTGCTTGCCGTCTCCCTGGGATGTGGATCCCCCAGTGAACCTTCCAAGACCGGTGAGCCAACTCAACGGCCCAACGCTTCGACGCAGGCCGCACCAGGAAACGCTTTGGTCGAAGCTGACCCAACAGACCAGTTGACGGCCGAGCCCCAGCGGAAGGCAGGGACAGCGACCGCTCCTGGGAATGCTGTGGCCACCGATCCAACTGGCAAGGGGACGCCGCCCCCACCTTCGGAGCCGGCTGCTCAGGCGGCAGCCTGGAAGCCCAGCCAGGAAGATCTTTCGATCTCCTGGGCCGATCGATTGAAGTTGCCATGGAGCGATCATCAGGTGATCTACCTGCAGGGAGATCCGGTAGGCTTTCAGACCCGATCGGTCAGCGCCTCCAGGTCGCTTGGGGAAGGAATGCTGCGATGGGAGCAATCGGGGAGGATCCGATTGCAGCGAGGGGAGCAACTGGTGGACCAGAGCTGGAAGCTGTTCAGCTTGGAACGACCCGATGGAGCGGTGCTGAACCTGGTGGCCGAATGGGAGGCAGGTGGGCAGCGAAGGGTGGGAGAATTGGTCAATGACAAAGAGGGTCATTTCCAGCTGAACAAGCGGACTGGCGACCAGACACAATCGGAATCGCAGGTTTGGCCCGAGGGAGCTCGCGGTCCATTTTCGGTAGAGCAGTCGTTTTTGCGGCGGGTGCCCGATCTGCTGGAAGCCAGGCAGTTTGTTTCGTTCGATCCGGTGGAAATGCAGTTTGTCCCGCAACGGATCGAGGGGATGGGAGTGGTCCAGACCGCGACGCTGGATGGCAACAACCGATCGCTACACGAAGTCCGAGTGGTTTCCGGCACCGAGGCGAAGGGGCTGGAGACGGTGCATTGGGTGGATGACGAGGGAATTCTCTGGAAGTCGTACATTCGCGGATACAACCTGCGGTACTTCCGCGCGACGGCCGAGCAAACGGAGGCGGTGGCCGACCAGCTGCAATGGGAATCGCTCACACCCCCATCCACCTTGGCCGCCATCCCTAAGGGCCAAGTGGCGGGAGCCGGCACGGTTCGCTACACCATGAAGATGAAAGGACAAGATCCCTTTCGTAGTTTCGTACGTGGGGGGAACCAGAGCGTTCAGTCGATTTCCGCCTTCTCTGCGGTGGTATCGATCCGGGGCCAGGGGAGTGCAGGGGATGCGAACGCCGAGCCGGCTCCTGTGGACTTTGCCCCCTCCGAGCCATCGATGTTGGGGAACAATCGCTGGATGGCGACCGACCAGCCCGATCTTCAGACGGCGTGCCGAACTTGGTTGGGAAACCAGCCGCATACGGTGGAGACGGCGATGGCGCGATTGGCGGAGGGGATTGCCGGGAAGCTAAAGCGGGATCCGGTTGGAAAGACGCTGACCAGTTCCTCGAAATTGATGCGGTTAGAGCGAGCGGACTGTTTTGGTCATGCGATCTTGCTGGCGACGGCGGCCAGAGCATGCCGGATCCCCGCGCGTGTCGCCTTGGGTTTAGCGCCGCAGTCGGCGACTGATCGACCGGCAGGTGAAGCTTTGCAGAGAAGTGATGGCACACAGGGCGAAGGGGAGGAAAACGCTTTTGGTCTGCATGCCTGGGTGGAGGCATGGGACGGCAAACGGTGGCAGCCGTATGACAGCTACCTTCGCGCACCGGATGCCATGTGGTGGCGGATCAAGCTGGGCTCATTGAGCTTCGATTCCGAGAATCCCTACCGCGATCTTCTGGATGCGTCAGCAGTACTCGATCGGCTGAAGATCGACTCCATCACCACCGACTAACCAACCACCGTACTCCTCGCCCTGCCAGGACGGACCATTAGGACCGACTTCCAGTCCGTCCTACGCAACGCTTCCGTCTATCGATATCGCAACAACAAAAAGGAAATCTATCAGGCTCACGCGAAGTCGCGAAGGCGCGAAGAGGGCCAAGAGCTAAGATCCGTGGATTGCAGACGGCGACAGGGTAGGCCCCAAGGTGAGGGAAACGAGCGGTGTAACAATCGACGCGTCCCTCATGGAGTACGTCGTTGGATTACAAGCTCCGTGCCTCTGTGCCTCCGTGAGAGCCCTCTTGGTGGACCGATGGGGCAGCCCGAGGAATCGACCGTACCACTCACGAACCTGCGAGGCGAATGGCAAGAGAATCTATTGGACTCACGCGAAGACGCGAAGAAGGTGAAGAGGCACGATCGTTGATCGAAACCCGGCGGTAGCGTAGGTTACACGGCGGTGGGAAAGAGTGGTCTAGTCGGCGAATCCTTTAAGAAGAGCGTCATTCGATTACAAGCTCTGTGGCTCCGTGCCTCCGTGAGAGCCAAGCAGAGTCTCACGGACCGGTGCAGGAAGTCGTGGGGGCGAAAATAATTGCCAAGAGCGGTGATCGGCTGGACAATAAAGATACAGCGCGGCAAAAACGGATGGCCCGAGACGGACTCCATCCAGGGAACACCGACATGACGCAGCAAAAAACGAGACTGACGGCGATTCTTCTAGCGTCACTCCTCCCTGCGTTTGTATTCGCTCGCTGGATCCCACCAGCGAGCACCGACCAGGAAGAAGCGGTGCTGTTTGTGGTCACCGTGAACGGCAAAGATGGCTATATGGATCGCGATGGCAAAATCGTGATCGAGCCGACCTTTGACAGGGCTTATCCGTTCAGTGATGGGCTAGCAGCAATTGAGAAACAACAACGATGGGGATTCATTGATACTTCCGGTGAGATCGTTATTGAACCGCAATTTATCAGCGTGGGGCTCTTTTCCGAAGGGCTCGCAACCTTCCAGGGCAAGCGACAGTCCACCAAGTTCGGCTATATCGACAAGACCGGCAAGGTAGTCATTCAACCGCAGTTCGATGAGGCAGAAGCATTCCGCAATGGCGTGGCTCGGGTTGGCTTTGCTACGCTCCAAGGTCGACTGCTCAGCAAAATTGCCGATGTAGGTTTGGAGTGCCATCACAAGTACATCGACCGCACCGGAAAGATCGTGCCGAACCCTTCTCCTTTGCATCACGCTGCCGGTATTCCGGGAGAGCTAATTCCGTTCACCAAGAACGATTTAGTAGGCTATCTCCGCGCTCAAGGAGAGGTCGCAATCCCGCCCCAATTCCATGTAGGCTCTGATTTTTCCGAAGGTCTCGCCTGTGTCTCCAAAGAGGCTTTGTTCGGCTACATCGATTCACGCGGTGAGTGGGTAATCCCGCCGCGATTCCAGTACGCCAACGACTTCTCCGAGGGACTCGCCGCAGTATCACTAGGAGAGTCTGGATGGGGATTTATTGATCGCGCTGGAAACGAAGTAATTCCTGGTAAATTTACTTGGGTGTACGGTGGCTTTCGCCATGGAATTGCCGAAGTTGCCTGGGACCGCAAGCGCGGCTACATCAACAAGAAGGGGGATTGGGTCTGGAAGCCGAGCGAATGAGGCGATGCAAGCGGCCGTAGCTTCATCGTGATCGGATCCGCATTGGTCACAAACAGTCCCCATCGCACGCCAAAGGGCTCCCCTGGCTAAGTCCATCGCGAATTCAGTAAAGGCCCGATGAACAATGGCATGACGCGAATGGCCCAGCGACCATACGCCATCGCTCTCCGTGCCTCTGTGCCTCCGTGAGAACCAAGCAGAGTCTCACGGACCGGTGCAGGAAGTCGTGGGGGCGAAAATAATTGCCAAGATCGGTGATCGGCTGGACAATAGAGGGACGGCTTGGCACCCACGATTGCCCGAGACGGACCCCAGCGAGGAAATGGCTTGATGACTTCCCAGAACCTGCCGCCGATTCGCGTGACATTTCTTGACCCCACTGCGTCTCGACAAGTGGAGGCGGAGGTGGCGGGGCATCTTCAGGTTGGTCGTCTGATCCCTTTGGTGGTTGCCCAACTGGGGTTGCCTACATCTGGGCCCGACGGAGTGCCGATACAGTACAAACTGGATCACCGTGAGGGTGGCAGGCGTTTGGAAGATAGTCTGCCACTGGCGGAGTCGCAGGTATCCGATGGCGATCATCTTCTGGTTTGCCCAGAGATGATCGCTGGGTCGGGGCCTTCACCGAGAGCCTTCCGTCTGCAGAAGGAGTGGGAGCGACTGGAATCGCTTCAAGATCGTAGCGACTGTTTTGGCTGTCAGGTTTTGGAACGGGAGCCGGGCGGGTGTCCCGTCGCGTACCAGTGGACCTTTCGTGGTCCCGGCATCATCGCCAGCGGCCATCTGGGGGAACCTCCCAGGCGAGTCGACCGGATGGATCACCAAGTCGATTGCCAGCTGGATGACAGTTTTCCTCGCAGCGCCCCGTGGCTTCGGTGGCAGACCCCGATCTTCCATCCCAATATCGCTCCCAACGGCATGATCTGTCTTGGGGGCTACAGCAGCCACTGGACCGCATCGTTGTGGCTGGATCAGCTGTGCGAGATGCTTTGGGAGATGCTGGTCTATCGCAACATCAGCCTGGAGAGCCCCTATCATCAGGCGGCCGCCCGATGGGCAGCTCAGCAATCCGAGATCGTCTTCCCTTTGACGACTCAGCGACTGGGAAACGCCGTGGCCGCCACTAGCCAGATGGCTGCTGGGCAACAGCCCGCCTCCGAAGATCCCGTCGACGCTGTTCGATTTCTGGCGTCGCAATGAACGATCGCATGGAATCGTCGCTCTTTGGACGGCAGGAAGCGATGGATGGTTGGAACCAGGAATCGCTTCGACAAGCCAGGGTGCTGGTGGTGGGAGCCGGAGCTTTGGGAAATGAAGTCGCCAAGAACTTGGCGCTTTCGGGAGTCGGCCAGATCTGGATTGTGGATCGAGATCTGGTGGAAGCGACCAACCTGACACGATGCATCCTCTTCGACTCCAGCGATATCGGAATGCCGAAAGCGGAGCGGGCGGCCGAGCGATTGAGGCGTCAGGGGTTGGGCAATCGGATTGAGGGTTGGCAGGCCGATGTCGTGGACCAGGTGGGAACCGAATGGTTTGCGCGGGTCGATCTGGTGATTGGATGTGTCGATCATCGCGAGTCGAGGTGGTGGATCTCCAGGCGTGCGTCTCGATGCGGATGCCCCTGGATCGATGGGGGGCTGATGGGGCTTCAGGGAATTGTGCAGGCCTTCCATCCATCGCAGGGCGCTTGCTACGAATGTGGCATGGCCCCGGGGACTCCATCCCCATGGACCGCGCCGCAGGGGTGTGCGCCGGTGGCATCCGAGCCGGTGTTTCCATCGTCGATACTGTCGGTATCGATGGTGGCAGCGATGCAGTCGCAGATGGCGATCGCTCACCTGATGGGACGGCCAGTTCCCTGGGGCACCGCCACGCGTTGGGATGGGACGACGGGACTGGGTTCGCGCGTCGTGTTGCCGCGACTAGCCGAATGCCCAGGTCATGCGTCGCCCATTCTGCCCAAACGGATCGATCCCTCGTGCTGGGAAAAGCCGCTAGACCAATGGTTCGATTCCGTCTTTCCGAATGCCGCTCCCGAGGGCTCTTCGCGCGTCGTGGTGTTGCCACACGCGCGTGTGGAACGGGAAGCTTGTCGTGGCTGCGGGAGGGAGTCGCCGGTGCAGCCAGCAAAGCTCCTTCGCCGCTGGCGATCGACAGCTTGTACCCATTGCGATGCCCCCACCGATCCCATTCCGATCTTCCGCCTGCCGGTTGACTCCCTGCATTCCATGTCGCTGCACGACCTGAACCTCCCGCGGGAGGAGTGGCTGGAAGTGTGGCGGGGGGATCAAAAGGTTTGGGTGGCGGCAAGAACCAACGAATCGGCTCCGGTCACACGAAGCGGGAGAGCCACCGATGAACGATGAAGAGGAGGCAGTTCGCTTCGCGCAGCCGACTCGACGAATACCGCCGATCGATCGCATAGCGTTGCTGGGTAGGTCTCGCCAGTGGGTCGATTTCCAGTATCGCTTCGAGTGCAAAACTTCCGAAGAATCGCTGCAATTGCTGATCGACCATGCGTGCTGGGAAGAGCTACATAGGCATGCTCGGCAGTTCGAACAGATCGAACAGGGAGGGCTGCTTCTGGGACGCACCAGCGTGAAGCAGGTTGCCTCGCTAGCAGACAAAAAAGAGATCATCTGGATCAGCCAGTCGGTTGCCTCGCCCGTCGCCGGCGACGCGGTATCGTGGCGACTGGATGCCGATCAGTGGGGGGAGTTGATGACCAGCGCCCTCCAGCGGCATCCTGGGCTGGAAATCGTTGGTTGGTACCACACGCATCCAGGGATGGGAATTTTTCTTTCGGAACAGGACCTTTTTGTCGCTGGTCATTTCTTTCCGGCTCCCTACCAGCTTTCCCTGGTGATCGACCCAGTCCGCGGCTTGGCGGGGGCCTTTCGCATGGTGGCGGGGAAAGCGACCCCATTGGCCGGCTTTCAGCTCCTGGAATCTGAAGGGGTCTGAACTTCCCGACGGCGGATTCGGGAATCATTGGTCCATCTGGGATGATTGTCGGTAGCGATCACTTCACTTCATCAGGTCGGAATAGCCCAGGGAGAGCCACTGGACGGCCCGCTCAGTATCACAAAGAATCTTTCATCACAAAGAATCTTTCTAGTCCTAGCGAAGGGCGCGAGCACTCCGGTGGGTGGCGGTCGATGAAGAACCGGACGGCTTGCACCGCCAAGCGAATACTGGCCCCAAGTACCGCACGACTCCATCGTGTCGAAGTGGGTGGCTCGTGAACCGCTGACCGACAGAATTGTCAGATGTCCCGATCCCGTCATGGTGCACCAAGCAAGACTCCTCTGCTTGGCGTTCTGTTGGATCGGGTATCGATACGGTAGTGCTTTATTGGCGCTGGGACCTTGGCGGGAGCTGGATTCGCAGGTTGGTGGACAGGCATTCGAACGTGGTAGAGAATGAAGATAGGTTGCGGGGATATCCATCCAAGGAGTTGGCTTTCGAGAAGGAAAGAACATGATCGAGACCAACGAACCGCTGGTGGCGGTGGAGACGGTCGACTCCGAGTTTCAAGGTCGGCTACTGATCAACCTGCTGGATGCCTATGGTATCGCGGCAGCGATGGATGGAGGCTTCACATCGCACTACCAGGCGAGCGTGCCTGGAAAGGTTCGGGTGCTGGTAGCAAAGAGCCGCCTGGAGGAGGCTCGTAAAGCGCTCGAGGAGGCGCGAGGGCAATCGCAGGAGTTGCTAGCGGAGTGGGGGAGCGATGAGCCGAGTGGCGGCGAAACACCGATTGGATCATTTCGACGTTTTGGAATCTGGACGCTGGTGCTGGGGCAGGGGGTGGTGATCGCAGCGGCGGTGGCTTTCTGGCTGCTGGGAGGTGACTTTGGAACCGGTCTGGTGGCCGTGCTAGGAAGCTTGGTGATCCTGGCAGCGGTTGCCAGCCGACCACAGTTGCTTTTTGGTTAATCCCACTGTCGCTCTCGCCTAAGAACGTCCACTGACCCCGACATGGCTATGCTTTAAGCCATGCATCGAATTGTAGCCTTAGCTACAAATAAGATCGAAGGAAACGGCTCAAATTCGATCGGTCTATCGGGGCTCCGAAGCCACGGCGCGTTCGTTGGTAACGGTAGTCATCCCCAGGCGGCGGCTCATGAGGATTCGCTTGCCGCCAGCAGTTTTTGCCGAAGCATGTAGAGCCGCGTCGGCTCTTCGATTTTTCGCCCTTCGAAGTCGGTGACGTAAAAGACATCGACTACTTGATCCAGGTGGGTGCTGATCTTGGCAACCTGGAGATCGAGTCCCTGGTCGAAGAGGACTTTGGCGATAGCGTAGAGCAGTCCCAATCGGTCGTAGGCGAAGACGGAGATGATGGTAAAGCGTTCGGAGCTGTTGTTGTCGAATTGGACAAGTGTCGGCTGGCTGCGAACCAAGTGGCTTTTCTGTTTGCTTTCCTTTCGCCATACCGTTCGGAAGGCGGGAGCATGCGGATGGGATGGGTCGAGCGATTGGACGATGGTTTGGCAGACGGCATCCATCCGCGACTGTGGGGGACTGCCTTCAAAGTCGAGGTCTTCGACTTCGAAGCGGTCCCAGGCGATTTGTCCTGGCTGAGTGTGGACTTCGGCGGTGAGGATTTGCAG
>Ga0315900_10002880_pt1 | contig 25650 bp, 24 predicted proteins | sample LakEriMetagenome_FD_203521 | JGI IMG/M metagenome (GOLD analysis project Ga0315900, IMG submission 203521) | Freshwater fungal communities from buoy surface, Lake Erie, Ohio, United States - Buoy 12 MA114 | ecosystem: Environmental > Aquatic > Freshwater > Lake > Lake biofilm | place: USA: Lake...
AATTCATTTCTATCTACTAAAGTTGTTCCTGATCCTTGGGGTATGTTTTCTATTTCTTTAATTTTGTCATTAGCTTTTGCATCAAGCGCAGCTTTTTTAAGTTGTAATTCGATCATTTTAATCTTCTTATTCACTTTAGCTGTTTTAGCAGTGATAGCATGTCCTAACATAGTGCCTGCGGTGCTGAATATTTCTGCTGCAAATCTACTGTCAACTTGCATCCCTAGTTCCATCAAATCTGTATAACTTGACTTTGCTAGATCAGCCAACTCATCCATTTCAGTATCGCTTGCCTCAAGTCCACGAACCTGAGGTAATGCGTTCTCAATCTTTTCTAAATTAGTATAAGCTTGAGTTGTTACTTCTTCTGGAACATCTATGACTAATTCTTCCGCAATATTAGGGAGATCGTCAGTTGGAAGCTCAAAAAGTTCTGATAATTTTTTAGTCATAATCTACGTATAATAATAGTATTTATTTACTTCTTTTTACCATTATAAAATAGACTATCCTCATTTATTACTCTAAACGTGATTCCTTGATTTTTGCAGTAGGCATTTGCTGCAGCCCATTTGGCATGATTAACTGCCACTGTAGCACGATCACGTGCGCTAGCTACGCGGCTTTCAATTAAACTTTGTTTTTTAGGTTTTATTTCTACAATTTCTGCATGCTTTTGACCAAACTTATTTTCATATAAAATAAAAAAGTCAGGTATATAAATTGTTTGTTTTCCGGTAAGAGGATTACGGTAGGGAATTCTTATTGATTCGCTTGCCCATTTTAATACGCTATTGTTGTTGTCACAAAACATCATAAAAGTAAGTTCCCAACCAGACCTATATTTAGGTTTACGATTACCTATATATTTTTCTGGGTTCTTAACTTCATATATGCCTTGTGCCCAGTTTGCCATTTTTAAATAAGAATGTTTCGTTGAACGTTTGGATTTGGTACAGGAAGATTTGCTACACCATAAAGAGTAGTTTTACTCTTTAAACTATTTAAATAGTACGCCATTGTCGCACTAAGTTCTAAACCAACTTTACCTTTTATATAGTCTAAAAGTGTCATTGGTGATTCCTGTGTATATGCAGCTATTTTAAAAAGAATAGCTGTAAAATTATCTGCAGTATTAATGCTTTGACATACATCAACAAAGTATGATCTTACCACATCATAATCTGTTGCATTAACATTAACTGGATTGGTATAAAAGTTATTAAAAACTTTTACTGTGTTATCAAGTTGGGTCGATATATTTGTAATGGCCATATTATCTAGGGGTCTTTGATGAAGGAAAATTGAATAATGTGTTTCTGTTAGGTGTACCTGTTATTGAGTTTAAAGCACCTGTTTTTAATTCACTAGTTGCTAAGCTGCCTATATTAACATCTTTAAACGTATTGTAAGCCCTACCGCTTGTTAGGATTGCACCCCAATAATTTCCACTTGCAATATCACTGACTAAACCACCTGCCGAATCAACTAAACCAAACTTTCCTAATATTTTTGCAGTTGAACCAGGTCTTGCTATTGGACTAGTAATTGTATCATATAAGTCTTTGCCAAAATCGCCCGCTACTGCATTGCCTTGACCATCAGTGCTTGTGCCATCAATACCACCTTCATAATAATTAACACCCTCGTAACCAATAGTCATAGTGTGTTCCATTATGCCATTGGCTGATGAATAGTCATAAGTATCATGTTTAAAACTTGTTATTGTTGGATTTAATAATCGATATTGAGCAAACATATGTTGATTAAATCCGAAAATATTGATTGCTTTAAAAAAAGGCGCTTTGGAAATACCAGTAAGATTTGAAAGCGCAGTGATCTGATCGTTTGTACTTTGACCTATAAATCCCCACTCGTTATCACCATATATAGAACTATCGTATGTATTACGTCTATTGTAGTCGAATGCAGATGTGTTTGTCGCAAATTGATTGACAAATTGCGGAATATTAGCTGCATCGTTTCCTAATCCTGCTAAAGAACTTGCGCTAGCATTTTGTGTGCTATCTTTATAGTAATACGTAAAATAAGCATACCAAAGATTTCTGATTAAATTTGCGTTATCATCATGAAATTTTATTGTAACATCATCATATTTTACCTTAGTCTGTACAATCCTCTTACGATTATACTGGTTCATTATGTGTGTATCAAACGTATAACCTGGAAGTTGTGCTGTTTTAACAGCCAATCCAAAGTGAGTGTTTGTGCCTTCAGGAAAAGCTTGCGATAGTCCTATTAGGTCGTAGTTAATTTCAAATGTAACATGAAATAAAAACTTATGTTTAGGACTATAAGAATAAGAATCGCTACGGAATACTCTACTAGCATGTTGGAAATCTCGGAGATATTCTGTGCCGAATAATCCGCCCAGAAAATTTTCTCCGAGATTTTCACCTAATAGGTTGTCAATGAACCCAGACATTAATAATTAAGTACCAATACCTGTTACTGTTGTTCCACCTAACGCACGACCAACTGCAGTACCAAGACCAGAACCAAGAGGACTTTGGATTGCGTTATCAAATCTTATTGATAGACTTATAGTTACTGGTGCGTTTTCACCATAATTAAGTGTGTTGTAATTTACGTTTTGTATGAAACAACCGTATAATTCCCAAGTTTCTAAAACAGTAGGTGTTGAATTGCCATTACCACCATCTAGTATTTCATAGTTAATTTGAAATTTATAATCTTGACCTGTTGCAGCACTTGCTTGCTCAACGAAATCCATTTGCTTTTGAATTTGTTGACCCACCAATTTTGCTACGCTTCCTGTAGCATCATCACGCAAGTTTACAGTGGTCATTTGCCACTCATGTTTGCCGACAAGGTATAATTTTGAGTTATAAATATCAATTGGAATTTCAGTAAAGCTAACTTGAGGTCTTGAGACATCAATTACTTGTCTCGTCAACTCTTGTGTTGAACCACCTACTCCAAAATTTAAAAACAAAACTCTAAATCTGTATTGTAACTTAGGCATCAACAATGCTGCTGTACTAGGGGTATTGTCTGCCCCTATACTCATATTAAACAGTGATTCTGATGCTGTTGCCATTTGTTTTTCTCCTTAATTGTATTTATTCAAATTTATTGATTACCAAATATCGCAGTTCCACGCTCTGAAATTTCTCCTGTATTCATAATTCTTACAGGGATGTAAATAAATTCAGCAGCTTTTACTGGCTCAATTGCAATATCTATCCATAATTGATTTTGATCAATTCTGGCAGGGGTATTGTTTGTAGTATCACAAACAACTAGGTAATCATATATACCTCGTTTAGCTACCAAATCAACAAACAATGTTTGTACCACTGAAGTTATTTGGCTTCTAGTTAACGCATCATTAGGTTCAAATATAAACGGACGTGCTAAAATCTGTAATTTTTCACGAACATAGTTAACTAATCTTGCTACGTTAATGCGATCTAACGCAGATTGTGTATCTTTACTATTTTTATTACCATAATTCACCAATCCTACACTTGTAAAGAATGCAAGAGGATTAATAAAGTTACTGTATAAAACATCACGTATACCTACACGATTTTTTATAACTTGGAATTCACCTGTCTGCGCATCGATATATCCAATTTGAACTGCATTATCAATTACTCCGCGTCTTGTCCCTGCAGGAGCTAGCCAAGGATAAGCGATAGTATCGTTACGTAAGAACGTTCTTAACATCATGTGACTTGGAGGAACTGCACATCTTCCATTTGTTCCTAAATCTGCTAAACCACTAGGATAAAACAAGCCCATGTATTCATCACGTGTAACTAATCCATCTTCACCTGTGCCTGCCGCATTTGCTGCATTTTTAGCCCAATTGTCAATTTCTGTCGCTTGATCACTAAGTCTCATTGGTGTATCACCAATTATGTAAGCAGTGTTCGCTCTTTCATTGTTTAGTGCTATCATTTGCGGTTGCAATTCAGGATATCCCGGAGTTGCCATTAGATTAAAGAAATTATCTTCTTCTCGGATTGCCATGTTAGTTGAAATCGAAGCACTTAGAGCTTGTGTAACCATAGCTCTTTGAGCTTTTCTTCCCATATATGGACTACCGTTTTCTTTTAATCCACTTGCAGTTACCCATGCACTTTTAACTGTTGGGAGAACTACATCACCATATGTCAATGCATTAAAATAGTTTGATCTAAATTGTTTGACGTTGTAACCTGATCTACGTGTATTAAATAGTAACATTCCTTGAGGATACATATCTGGATCAGGAGCATCCAAATCTAGATAATTGCTTGTTAACAGGCTTACTATAGTTGGAATAGGGTCACTTATTGGATCTGTGCTTCCATTGGGTGCCCAACGTGCATCCGCAAAAAGAATGCCATCACCAGAAGTCTGATCGGTATTATCAATTAAGACCCATTGATCTACACTATCAACATTTTGCCAACGATTAATTACAGGATAATTTTCTAAATCGCTGCTATCTAACCAAAGATCGCCATACACCAAAGGAGTGCCATCACTTTGTGAAGTTGGAGCATCTGCTGATATGATAGGTCCTCTTGGATCCGTAGCGTTTGTTCCTGATATTATAGGATTGCCAGAACTGTCATAATTTACATTTTTATACCCTTTCCAGGCGCCTCCTTGTTGTACCATTATATCAACTTGGTCAATTGTGCTATAGAACCAATTTGTATTTTCAATTGGATTTGTAAATGGCGCTCCCTCATTAGCAGTATAAGTAATTTTTCTCCAATTAGAAACCAAACTTATATATCCTAAAGCGGAGACACCAGAGACAAAAGCTATTCCTGTTACTGCGCCTGAGTTCACTGCTGTAACTTCTACAATTAGGTTATTTGCTGGGAAATTTAATCCAAAAGACGCACCAGAAATAGTAATTTGATCTCCTACATTATAATCAGAACCACCTGTTGGAATGCCTGTTAAAATGTATCTATCTGTATAAACAACAGCATTTATAGTACAACCGGTACCAGCACCCGTGGTTGAATATTGTGGTAGGTTAGGGAATTCGATACGAATTCCTGGAGACGGTTCAACAGCAGAATTAGTCGCATAGGATAAACCAGCTAAATCTAATACATTACTATATGGTGTACCTGGGAGAACTGTAAATCCAATCTCACCTCCTAAAGTATGAGTAATCTGTATTGCACCTGTCGTTGTTACACTTGCAGTTGTATTTGGTATGTTAGCAGCCTGCCATGCAGTAACAAATTCTGTTGGCCCTACTACACCAGCTGCTGGAAGTGAAATTAAATATGAAGGGCTATCAAATGTACCTACTTGACCAGGCATCGAAACACCAGCGTAAATTTGCGCACTATTTGGAAGTACAGGATTATTTACTGTACCAGTAATTACTGTGGGACCAGTTGCTAATCTTTCAAAGAAATATATATTATTACTAATATTACTTGATTCTTGGAATGTATTAAATATTCCTATTGCTGTACCTGCAGGAATATTTTGTCCACCTGTTCTATCAATAAGAGCAGTCGCTTCATTTAGATTTCTATATATTGACACTGGCTTTTGAATAAATGTAGATGTAGCTGCACTAAATCTACTTAAATTAATATTCATTCCGTTTCCGCTTACAGATGTTTTAATCCATAATGAACCAGTTGGATGAGGAGTAAGTTGCCCTTGTGTCCATAATGGCATTGCCGATGAAGGGCCATTGTATGCTTCAGGAGCATAATATCTAGTTGATGAATCTATACCCAAATCAGTTAGCACAGTAAATCCTGAAGATAATTCCATATAAGGAATATGATCTTCGATGTCTGGTACAGGAGAGAAGTAAATATTTAACCTACCGTTAGTTACATCTGCACTTAAATCTCCGAACCCTAAATTATTAATTGCATTCGCTACTCCCAATGCAGTATTATTTGGCGCTGCAGGCACCGTTATTGTTGTATTATAATTTAATAATGAACCTAATATATTGATAGTAAACGTTGCTCCCGCATTTAATGTTGGATTGCTAACTGTGCCAGTTATCGCAGGAATAGCCTTTAGCCAATCTTCTGTGCCTATTTGTACCCAACTATTCGCAAGGGTTTTATAAAAATAATGACTTTGATTAAAGGTATCAATAGTTATTGGATCTCTTGCATCAACTGCATAGTCTCCTATGTTACCAATACTTTGTAGTGGATATCCACCGACTAGATCAGCATCATTAACTAAAACAATAGGATTTTTTTCTGTAAACTTACCAGTTGATTTATTAAATTCAAATATTCCCCATCTTGTAGATGTTGTGTCTAACCAATAAGTACCATCGGCTGGGTTGCCTTTTGGTCTTGTTAAAGTACCAATAAGACTCGCCAAATCAATATCTGCACGTAGTACCCAGCAACCATTTGTAACTCCTAACACAGAGTATGCTGCAGCTAGACCATATTCATTTAATTCGTAACCCTGTATTGGAGTTCCATTCGTAGTTTTATAGAAGAATGGATTGCCATATAAATTAACAAGATCACGTTGTGTTGTAACTTTGTATAGTTTATTAGCATTTGCTGCGACTGTTCCAGGAGCTACTCCTGTATTAGCAGGATTAGCTTTATTCGTAGCTGTAGCTATTAGCACAAAAGGTACAGAATTAGTTTGGGCAGGAGAATAATTACTTTCATCAATTATTGTAACTTCTACGCCTGGTGATGTTAGAGCCATTTTAAATATTCCTTTAATGTTATGATTTTGAGGGTTAACTCCCTAGTATAATATTATTTATTAAAAATTTGAGAAAAAACGGTACGTTGACTCTTCCCGAAGAGTTAGAATAAATATGATTATGTCTAGACCTATCTGCAAAGTATGCAATAAAAATCATTGCGCCGCTAACTACTATCGTAACGGAGTTAGACATTACCGCAGTAAATGTGAGGATTGTAGGAGAAAAAACAAGCAAATTCCGCTGCAACAACCTAGTTGGAAAATTGCAGGATACAAGAAAAAACCCACATGTGATTTATGTGGCTTTAGAAAAATTTATGATAGTCAAATAACAGTTTTTCACATAGATGGAAATCTTAAAAATAATGAATTAAGCAACCTCAGAAGTGTGTGCCTTAATTGCATTGAAATTGTAAGACGTAAAGAAGTTGTATGGAAACGCGGTGATTTGGAATTAGACTAGGTTAATTCCAGCATATGCTTTACGCAACTATACAAGTCATCAATAGTGCTATCATTATGGATCTCATGGTCGTATGCTAGTCCTACACTCATATATTCACTAGGATGTATCCCTAGCTTTGATAATCTATCTTTACTAAGCGACCAACCAATATGTCTAGGCCCTTTATTAACCGCAATGGCATCATCGTACCAGTCAGGTTTAGGTCCACGATGCACACGAATAGTAATTCCACCTAATCTTTTAATTGCTGCTAATTCATTGGGAAAACGTGTGTCTGTAATTATCACATCGTCTTTAGTTTGACGTAGTTTATTTTCTAAACTTGCTACCCAAATATCGTCATGGAAGCTTTGACGACCTACTTCGGTGCCCCATTGCTGTAAAATGTATCTTGGAGTTAAATCTTTTATACCTAATCTCTCACTCCACCATGGATCAACTTGTTCACGCCACTCACGTGCATACTTAGTAGTACCCTCTAGTAGGTCACGTTCCCAATTAAATATGTGTGCAATCGCATCTTTTAGCGATCCAGCCCAAGATTCTTTTTTAAAACCGTGTTCAGTAATGAGATAGTCGGCAATAGTGTCTTTGCCTGAGCCAATGAATCCAGTGACGCTAACTAGCATTTTTTCTCCTTGTAACATGACGATTATATTACAAAAAGGAGTTGATGCATAGTGTATCGGTTATCCTATTACCCAAGTTAATGGTTGGCTATGGTCAACATACCTGCGCAAATCTTCTAATAGTTGATCTTGCATAGCTTTACCTTCAGATTTAAGCGTTGCCCCATTTAATGTTGTGCCACCTGCTGGGCCGGCAATACTTGCAAACTTTTCACGTGCCTCACCTAAAATCAATTTAAGCTGACTAAGTGTCCAATCTCCTATCCAAATGCCTGCACCTGGATCTAATAATAATTCTATCTCAGGTCGTTGAATATCTGCCCAAATCAAAATTTTTTCGCCGCTTCCTTTTGGATCACGAACCATTTTAAATTCTTTCGTTACTGGATTAAATGTAAAAATAACGTATCCACCAAACATACGGGCTGCAAGTTCAATGTACTGTGCGTAAAAATCGTATGTAGCCAGTCCACCTGCATAGTTATAGTTTAATAGATAAGTGTTAAGAATTGCACTACTGAAGGGATCAAAACTGCTTGCAGATGGTCCTGTTTCTAACCCAACTGTTCTACGAAATACCTGTCTTACATTTACAAATTCATCAGGTAAAATGTATGAATCTTTATTCTTTTCTATAGTCAATAATGTGTATGATTCTATAGTAGAGTTTTGAGCCCGTTGTCTATAAATTCTAACAGCATAACGATAGGCTGCTTCAAAATGTTCAGGATCAAGTTCAACATCAACTATACCGTCACCTAAACGATATCTCAGATCACGAAAAAGATTTTCTTTTAATTCTTGTAAATTGTAAGGTGAAGCCATAAAAATTCTCCAGATATTGTATTTATCTAGAGAAGGGCTTAATTACAAATCACCGTCTTTGCGGTTCTCGCTGTAATAAGGATCGAAAGTTCCGCCAGGGTAGCGTGACTCAAGCTTTCGCACATTCTCTCCAATAACTTCGTTTGGATCAAGATTAAGTGCCCTACATGCATTGACCCAGTACCACATAACATCGCCCAATTCTCGTTTCATATGAAACACATTTTCTTCATTAAGTGGTTTGCCCTGAAAGAATATCTTTTTAGGAATTTCACAAAACTCGCCTGTTTCCGCTGCTAGCCCTAATGCTGCTGTCAGTAGCAATGGTACATTAATATCAGGACCATGTGACTGTGTTTCTACATTATAGTTACAGTCTAACTCATCACACCGACTAAGAAAAGTGGTAAGATCATCGCTAGCTTGACTTGTAACTTCCTCTACAAAATCCTTATATTTGTTTAAATCAATATTCATTCATGTTCCTTATAAACTGTTGGTACATCTACCCATCTGAAAAATCTTTTGTATTGTAGCACAGGCTCTGTACGATTTACAAGAATTTCTTTTGCCTGTTGCATTGGTATACCATTTTGGACACTGTATGCCTTTACTTCTGATGTAGTGATTTTATTGTGCTTCACTAAGTACCTGAATTTCATTCGTCATCGTCTCCAAATAGGTATATTGCCATCTTACGCTCTGTAGTCTCAGGGTCTTTCATTGCACACTCAAAGCAAATTTCTTCATCCTTAGGACCATATGGTCTGCATTCTGCGATCACCCCGCACATTTGACATGCTTGAGGGGGTTCTTCCGCAATGTATCCACGTCCACTCATGTTTACTCCTTAGGTATATTGTACTCTCTGCCGTATTGCGAATAGTGTCCTATAGCATCAGGACTAGGATATTTGATATTACTTTCTACAGGCAAGCCAAATCGTTTGCGAATATTTCGCATGTCTGCTTGTGAGCCGCAACACGCTGCACATTCCAAAACAATTAATTCGGCTAATCTCTCTATGCCTTGCTTCGCATAATCATCAAACTCATCCCAACAGCCTTGTGCTGTAAGTCCTGATTCGTACAATAAATTTTCAAGTTTATCGTTCATCACCAACTCCGAAATGTTCTGCTACGTTGCAAATGCGGTTAACAACTTCCATCATTTTACCATCACCACCTGGTTCAGGTAAGTCTCGTCCAAATACATCTATGCATTCTAACACAATCAATCCGGCAAATCGTTCAATAAATTGAACTTGCGTATCCCAAGTTTCACTAGAATCTTCTCTAGCAGCCTTGAGCCAACACTCTTTAATTTGTTCGTTCATTACTCAACTCCAAAATGCTGTTTAATCATTTTCGCTGCAATTTCTCTACCTGCTGCTCGGTGTCCTGCTATATCAGCAGTAAAAATCATACCGTCACTTTTATATACTGCTACATGCATACATTCACGGATAATCAACTCGGCAAAGTTTTTACACTCTGGCATATCCCAATGCCCAATACCAAAATTATCTTCCATGTATCCAGCTTCAATAGCTAGTTCTTTAATTCGTTCGTTCATTATACACTCACCTCAAATTTAAAATCGTCAGGATCATCAACCAATTGGCTTTCTTTAACCTCAGTCCAACGACCATCTATTCTAATCTCTAGTTTAATCTTTGTCAACTCATCAGCAACCTTACGATCAATCTGATCCATCATTCCTGTTTTTCGGAGCGTTTCAAGTTTGTGCCATTTTTTGAACGTTTCCGTTTCGCACATTTTGACGAAGGCATCTCTTTTGTTGTCGAGTTGACTACGGCTAGATTCACTGTAACCTTTGGCCCCTGAGGCCCTATGCTTACAATGAACTGCGGAACTAGTCTTATTTCGCTTCTGACCTCCGGCTCCGCTTCCTTTTGTATAGCTCCAGTCACAATCATCCTTTGTTACGCTAAAAAGTAATTGTCGTTCTTTCATGATTTCCATCCCCAACTAATCATTAAGTGTCCAATAATGATTTGATATAGTTTCGTATCACCTTCGGAAGGTTCTACACTACCAATAAAAAATCCCATATTAATCTTTTCATTTTGTCGATTAATGTAATACCAAGTTTCTTTACCCCAATCAATCTGAACTTGTAGTCGCCCAAAAGAATGAATATTAGTTTTCATTCTTCAACTCCGAACTGTTCTCTTAATTGTTCTGAAGCAAAATGATCGTCTAAAGTGTCTGCAAGAAAATCTGCACATTCTCTAACAGTTTCAATTGTGCCGTCACTCTTTCCAGCAATATATCCTTGACTGAAAAATTCTTTCTCCAGTAACTCGGCGAACTTGTTTAACTGTGCCGGCAGTAATTTATCAGTATTGGGGTTGTCCCAATATTCTTCTGCCCAAATCTTGTCAGCAAGTTCTCGGATTCGTTCGTTCATTATCGTTCCTTAAACAGCGGTACACCATCGGTTAAATGTCTAATGTATTCTAAGTTAGTTGGGAAAGAGTCAAGTGTGCCTCGGTGTCGCTGAATGCTTATTTCAAATGGTTCTTGTCGTTCAAGACCATAGAAAAACATTTCTGTAGCACCTTCTTCAATTTGTTTTTTAAAGTGTTCGTTCATTAGAATGCCTTCAGGATAATCATTGAGTCATTAAACCTGCCGTTAGGTGCAGTCGCAGTTGCTTTGATACCCTCAAAATATTTACGTGCTGCAGGCTTACTACCCATAATCTCTTTAAGTTGCTCACCTGGCTTACGCAATGTTTTAATTTCACTCTTGCCTGTATCAAAGCCAAGCACTGTATTGCCTTTAATTGTAAATGTTTGACTATATTGGTCAGCAACATAATGATGTAGTTTACGCTTTGCAGTGTCATATACCCACGCTTCACTTGCACCATGTAGTTTAGTTGGATGCACACTTACAAGATCAAGTTTTTGAGCAGGATCCTTAAACTCTTTCATGTACTTGAGTTTTGCTACAATCTTCTCAACTGGCACAGGCTTACGCTTACGTGGAGTCTTGTTGGCTTTCTTAATGCTAATATAACTATTGAGGTCACTAATAACTTGTTCAATAGCCTTAATCATATTTTTAACTTGCACCTTGCCGAACTGACTATAACCCTCAACAAGTTGTGGGTCTTTGCCTTCTTGCACTTCATACCATTCGTTAAGTTCTTTTTTCCAAACGTCAAGTATGATGGGAATGTGTTGTGGCAGAATATTATACTTTGCAAGAATATCAATAGGCTTACCTGGCAAATTGCCCTTCATTCCAGCCTGAATAAATTCATCAAATAATCCAATGATTTCACCTGTAGCCTCACGTGCTTTTTCACGCATAATTTCTTGTACATTAGGACGATTTACAGGTTCTTTTTCTTTTTCTGTTTCTACTTCCTGTGGTGTGAGATTGCTTTTGAAAACAGTTTCTGGCTTATGTACACAGGTAATCAGTCTACTTATTTCATTTTGCAAACTAAGCTCCTCATGCTCAGTCAATTGAAGTCCACGCAGTGTCATTCTAGCGAGCCAACCGTAAGTAGTAAGAATTTCACTTTCAGGTGCTTTTGCCATAATCTTCGCATCTTGTTTACGGTCATTCTGCTCAAGATACTGAATCAACAAATCTTTAGCGTCCTTACGTACATAGAACCTCGTATACCAGCTAAATGCTCTGGCTAATGCACTGTTGCGAAATTCTGAATCGGGCTGAACTGCAAAAAAGGGTTCATCCCCCGTGTACTTAGTATCTGCATCTTTTGGGTTCAGGGCCTTGATGACATGATCGCTACTTTTAGACTTGCGTGACATGCTACACTCCTATTATTAATGAAATGCTATTATAGCATACCCTGTATTTAATTGCAACCTTTTGGAAGTTATCAGAGTTGTAACGGATTTATGACTAAATACTAAATATACGGAAATTACAATGCCTAGACTATCACTATATCGTCCCGAAAAAACGCAGGATTACAAATTCTTAGATCGGACAATAAACGAAATGTTTACTGTCGGAGGCACGGACTTATACATACACAAATATTTAGGCCCTGACGCATCAAATCCAAGTAATGATTTTACCCAACCCCAATATAATAATCTAAATCCGTTAAACATTCAAGATTTACTTTTTTTAGAAAATCGTGACCGTAAGTACGCACCTGACATATACAGATTACGTGGTCACTATAATGTACAAAACTTAGACTTTGATTTAAGTCAATTTGGGTTATTTCTTAACAATGATATTATATTCATCACTGTGCATTATAATACAATGATAGACCTAATTGGGCGTAAATTAATGGTAGGTGATGTATTAGAGCTACCTCATCTTACAGATTATCATCCACTTAATGATACTATTCCTGTGGGGTTACGCAGATACTATCAAATAACTGATGCAAATTTTGCTAGCGAAGGATTTAGTCAAACTTGGTATCCGCATCTTTGGAGAATAAAATGTGAGCCATTAATTGATAGTCAAGAATTTAAAAATATTCTTGACCAACCTATTAATAAAGACAACTATTTAGGAGACTGGGATAAGACCAAAACATATGTTCCGGGCTATGTAGTGACTTACGGAGAAAATAACTGGACTCCTTTAAAAGAGGTTCCTGTAGGCATACCCTGTCAGGGAGAAACGTGGGTGAATACTAAAGAATATCCTGTGGGCACCACTGTCACAAAAGATGGAATTACTTATGTGACAAAACAATTAACTCCTGCCGGAACTCCTGTAACAAATATAAATTATTATGAACCTTATTGGCAACTAGACGCAAAAGATAGTTTGAAGGATGTCATAAGCAGATACAATAAAAATATTCAAATAAATGACGCAGCAATTCAAGAGGCAAAACGTCTAGTACCTAAATCAGGTTACGATAGAAGTCAACTGTATATTTTGCCAACAGACAACAAAGGTAAACCTGCACCTCCTGTAAACTTAATTACAAGAACTGATGAACCTGAATTAGGACAAGGATCATTGGAAATAATTCAACCCACAGGATTTACTCCTAGTCCTATAATCAGAATTACTGCAGCCGCTTTAGCAAGTATAAATGCTAACATGGAAATTGACGATCAGTTAAAAACTTTTATTCAATTAAGTATGGAACTTGCAGAAATTGCGCCTGAGTTGACTGATAGTGGATCAGGAAGTGTTGAGCCTGATATTGTTTTAGCTGTAAAGGCTTTTGGACCTGTGAATGTTCCATTTGGTACATCTGATAATACCTATGCATTTGCTGATGCAGATCCTGATGATCCTAATTTTGACAGAACATTAATTACCCCAGACATGGATTATCGTGCTGATTGCGACCCACGATTTAGATTTATTGTAAGGTCAAGCCCACAAGGATTTGGTTACTTAGATGGTTATTTAGTTGGTACAGGAGAAGCGCCTAATGGCGAACCTGTAACATCAGCAATTGAATTTCCAAGTAACCCCACATTAGGTCAATATGTTTTACGTATTGACTATCTACCGCAGCAATTGTTTAGATGGGACGGTAGTTTATGGGTTAAAATAAGTGAGAATGTAAGAACTGGTCTTGCATTTGAAGAAGATGATCAGTCGCTATTTGCAACCTTTATTAATAATAACAATACTACTGAAACAAATAATGGGCCTATACCTGAACAGCAGGCTCTCTCAACAATACTTCGTATAACACCAGATTAAAGGCAGACATGGCAAAATATTTTTATGACAATCAGATTAGACGTTTTTTAATACAATTCGCTAGGATTTTTAGCAATTGGTATGTTACAAAAGGCCAAGATCCTGCAGGAAACGATATCTTAATGCGTGTTCCAATTCAATACGGAGATCAAAGTAGACAGGTTTCTACTGTAATAGGCAATAATAGTCCAAGTAGTTTACCAAGTGCTCCTATGATTACCTATTACATTACAGGTTTAGAATACGATCAAAGTAGGACTCAACATCCGTATTTCGTAGACAAAACAAGTGTTCGCAGAAGGACTTTTAACGAAGAAACACAACAATATGAGGCTACACAAGGAAATGCATTTACAGTTGAACGTTTGATGCCTGTTCCTTATAATCTCAGAATTAATGTTGATTTTTGGACAACAAATTATAATCAAAAACTTGAATTGATAGAACAACTTGGTGTATTGTTTAATCCAAGCATGGAAATTCAAAGCACTGACAACTTTATAGATTGGACTAGTTTAAGTGTTGTTTATCAAGACAGGCTTACATTTAGTAGCAGGACGATACCGGTAGGAACTGGTAATCCAATTGATGTTATGAGTTGGAGTTTCTATATGCCTATATGGATTAGTTCAAGTGCTAAAGTCAAAAAGCTCGGTGTTATATACAAAATTATTGCAAGTATATTTCAGGGCAATGCGCTTACCGACATGCAGGACGATGATTTATTGTTGGGCACACGACAGAAAATTACTCCATATGGATATAAATTATTGTTACTCGGAAATAGTCTACAAATATTACCTGACGGACAACCATTTACACCAAACAATGATAGTTTAGATTTACCAACTAATCCTAACACAAATATTTACTGGAAAGCATTTTTAAACGTTTACGGCACTGTTCGACCTGGTATTAGCCAAATATGGTTACAAAACCCACACATGGACACAGAAATTGTTGGAACTATTGCATTTAATCCAACTGATGATAGATTATTAATTTATAATATTGATCCTGATACACTGCCGCAGAACACTTTACCTGCGGTTGATAGTGTAATTAATCCTTTAGTGAAGGCTCCCAATAATGGATTACCTGCACCACTTGGTGGACAACGATACTTAATAGTAGAAAATATTGGTAATTCGAGTTTACCTAGTCAAACTGTTTGGGGAGATTTAGTAGCACATGCTAATGACATAATTGAATACGACGGGGTTTCAAATGAATGGTTTGTAAGTTTTGACAGCACGAATTTAACCAATGTACAATATGTTACAAATCTTACATCAGGGTTACAGTATAGGTTTGTTAACGAAACTTGGATGAAATCTTGGGAGGGCTGGTATGCAGCAGGAGATTTTAGTGTAGTAATTTAATTCTGATAAATTACTATATGAACAAAAATAATACAAGTGCTGGCATATTTTTTTACAGTTCTTCAACAAATCGTTTTTTATTTTTATTGAGAAACGACAACAAAAACACAACTTTTTGGGGCATACCAGGCGGCAAACTAGAAAAAAACGAAACTATATTTGAAGGATTAGCACGTGAATGTCAAGAAGAAATTCAATACTTTCCTGCACATGCAAAATTAATTCCTATACAAAAATTCGTCAACAATACATTCACTTATCATACGTTCTTTTGCCCTGTTGAGAATGAATTTCTTCCAGTGCTAAATGAAGAACATATAGGCTATTGTTGGGTAGATGTTCACAATTATCCTAAACCTCTACATCCAGGATTGTTTAACACTGTAAACTTTGATGTTGTAAAAGATAAGTTAGAACAATTAACGAAGGTTAAAGAGTAACATTTCAGGTTCTTCTTCTGGATTAGTAATCACTAATTCAGACTCATTTTCATAACTAAATCCAGATCCAGTATATGCTTCTATACCATTAATTATAGCAGAACCGTTTATGATATAAAGATAATATCTACGATTAACGTCTAACTTTTCTGTATGGTCTTTTGTAAAGATACCTGCATATAACTTAGCATAACTTTGTATTACTAGTGGTCCTTCACTACTTGCGATAGGGCAGAAGTTATCTAGTTTTTCTTCACGGTCAAACATCCATACGTCATATTTAGGAGGAAAGTTGTGTCTTGCTGCTCTCATCCATAACTGTAAATAGTGGATAGGTTCGTCACTTGGATTACCTTCACAATGCCAAATGCCTGTGCCACAACTCATACGTTGTACTCCACCACTAGGCACTTCTACTGTATTCATTATATTATCATTATGAAAGCAAGGGCCTTTTACAACATATCCTATGATTTCCATATCATTGTGTTGATGTATTGGAGTGAAACTTTTTGGTTGTACACGGTCGTCATTAATAACTTCTAAGTCACTGAAGTTGGTATATTCAGGATCATTATATGTATTGTTGCTAAAAGTTCTGTAAGAATCAATCCAACCAAAATTGAAATGACCTCTAGTTTCGGGAAGTCTATGTTTAATCATAGAACTATTTAATGGAAAAGCGGCTTGCGCCGCTTTTTTTGTTTAGCTAAAAATTGATTAACAAGCGTAATCAAAATCAACTGTGATAAGACCAGTAGCTGGATCTGGAGTATTTGTTTTTGCATCAAATGATGCCAAATACTTAGTTCCTGCATTTTCATCTGTACCATTGTCAGTGAAATCTAATGTAAATTTGTTAGTTACAGTAGATGCATAAACATCTGTTTCTGGTGCAGCTTTATCTATAGTTAATGTCATTTGATTTTTAGTTAAATTGGCTGCAGCGTCATTGACTAAAGTACAAACACCAACTGCATAAACAGTACCATTAGTTCCTAAACCTAATCCATCTGCTGTAGCTGTAAATATTTTACCTACTGCTGCATCTGAACCTGCACCTAAAGCAGCCCAATCAGTATTACTGACACTTTGAATGCGATATGTACCGCCTATAGCAATAAATTCATCTTGTATTGTGTCACTTCTTGCTACAAGATATTTTCTCTTGCCTTTTTGACGTAATACATATCCAGAATCCTGAGTTGCTACTGTGATGCCACCACCATTAATTGCAACCGCTGCATTTGCACCTAAAGTAATCGTTTCTGATTGAACTGCTGTTGTCGTAACTGTGTCATTTGTTAACTGCTTTAATGTTCCACCAATTGTTTCACTTACAGTGAATGTAGTTCCGTCAGGTACAGTTTTTACAAAATATACTGTTCCTGCTACTAAACCACCTATATTAGCACCAAATACCACTGCACCGTCAACCACTAATCCTGTAGTATCATCTACTGTTACTAAATCTGTAGCTGATGCGGTTGATGCAGTGGTCATGCTTATTACTGCGCCAGTGCTTGACACAGTTCCTACATATGTACCATCATAATATATTAATGAATCATTTTCTAATTCACTATTATTCAATGTTCCTGCGTTTTGTGAACTTACTACAGCAGAACCTGTACTTGCATAGTATGTACCATACCAGTTTTGTTCTATGCATACACTTCCGAATACTGCTACTGCACGAATACCACCTACTACACCTACTGCACTTGTTGTGAAGCCGTTATCTGTAGTACCGTCATTAGGAAAACCTTGGTCAGTTACTCCATCTGGGCTTGCTGCTGCGTTTGTTTTTGCTATTTTTAAAGGGCGTCCCATTTTGTTTCATCTCCTTAAATGTGAACGTTCTAGGTCCTACGCAGTTGGGGAACTGCATAAGTCTCCCATATAGAGAGAGAACATATGTATTTATCCCCAACTGGTTAATTAAGTGATGTATGGCCCATCAATAAACCAAGAATCAGTTCCCACTTTTATAATTCTAGCCAATCCCCAGTTTGATATAGTTCTAGTACCTGTAGTGCCTGTTCCTGTTAACTTAAGTGTTACTCCAACAGCAGGAATAACAGAAATATTATATCCTGCACCTAAGTCGTTAATTACATTGATTTCAGTACCAATCGGGAACGCTGCAGTTGCGTCTGTAGGAATATTAAGTTGTAAGCTTCCTGCATTACTATTAAAGTAAATTAACCAACCTGCATCACTTAAGTTTAATGTATAGTTAGTGTTAGTAGACCTTACTGGATTACCTCTATATCCAATCGGATATTGAGCAGAACTATTATAAATTGTACTGTTTGCGCCACCAATTATAATGTTACCTGGTAATGTTGTATTACCGTTCGCATCCAATAGTGTTAATTCACGACTAACTGTAGTGAACGGACCAGAACCACCAGTAGTATACTGACGAACATAGATAGGCTCATTTCCGTTATCTGCAGTATCAATAGATACAAACCCTGCATTTGCTGCTGTTCCACCAACTTGAATTCTAAAGTAATCATCAGTTGCTATATTTGCTAAAATTAAGTTAGCATTATTTGTACCAGTTAATGTAGGTCCTATTAAATTACCTGTTAAATTCACTGCTGTTACATTAGCAGTTACACTTAGTGATGCACCAACTCTAACATTGCCATTTGCACTTAAAGTGCCTGGGAAAGTAGTATTTCCGCCTGAGTCTAGTAAGGTTATTTGACGATTAACTTGTCCAAATGGGTTACCTTGATCAGTGATGTACTGTCTTACATATACCGCCTCATTACCTTCATTTGCTACGTCAATAGAAACAAAGCCTTCACTAGCTGATGCACCGCCAATTTGTAATCTGAAGTAATCATCACCTGCCATTGTAGTGTTGATTATATTAGCAGTTGTAGTGCCTGTAACTGATGTGTTTACACTGCTTGCATATAAAATGTTTGCAGTAATATTTGCGCTAGTGCTTAAGTTACCAGCTAATAGTGTGTTGCCGCTAGCATCAAGTAATGTAAGTGTTCTAGACGGGCTGCCACCACTAAACTGTTTAAAGTAGATTGGTTCGTTTCCATTATCACCTGTTTCAAAACTTACATAGCCCTGATCTATTCCTGTACCACCAACTACAACTCTGAAGAAGTCACTATCAGCAATGTTTGAATTTATTAGATTAGCTGTCTGTGTTCCTGTCAATGTATTAGTTGTTAATACACCCTTAATATTGCCATAGAAATTATTACCTGTTATGTTATTTGCAGTTATATCAGAACCTGTAGCTAAATTACCAATAAAGTTATTAGCAGTAATATTTCCTGTAGCACTTATATTACCAGAATATGTTAATGGTCCTGTGCCAGCACGACCTAACTTTGCTGAATTATCACTTGAACCAAATATAATATATCCATTAGCTGCAGTGGTTCCACCTGTTACCATTAATGAATCAGCAACAGCTGGATCACCCAACCAAGCTTGTGTTCCAACCTTAATTATATTGGCGCCTGACGCTGTTCCTAGTAGCGCGGAAGTAGTTATATTACCACTTGCACTTAGGGTAGTAACACTAGCAGTAGTGATTGTCGCTAATGTTGCAGATACATTACCTATTAGAGTACCTGATGTAGTAATATTTCCTGTTGCTGTAATTATATTACTTGTTCTTAAATTACCTGCGTCAAGATTACCTGTTGCACTAACTCTTCCTGCAGTGAATATATTTGCGCCTGTAATGTCTCCTGTTGCAGTAACAACACCGGAGGTTACTAGATTTAGACCAGTAATATTACCTGTAGCAGTAATAATTGCACCTGTTCCACCAATTGCACTGAAACTTGCTGCTCTAACTGTACCTACTGCACTAATACTTTGAGAAGTGTTTACATTTCCTGTTGCATTTAAGTTCTGTGATAAGTTTATATTTCCAGTTGCACTAAATGCAGATACATTTAAAGTGCCACTTGGGCCCATATTAATGTTGCCTGCTACTGATATACTTCCACCAACACTTAGCGATTGTTGTATTCTTGTATTACCGTCAGTATCTAGTAGTGTAACCTGATTGTAAATTGAAGTGAATGGGGAACCTGTTGTGCCTGTGTACTGTCTAAAGTAAATTGGTTCAGTGCCATTATCAGCAGTATCAAAAGATACATAACCAGCATCTGTACTAGTGTTTGCACCTACTATAATTCTAAAAAAGTCATCAAAGGCAATGTTACTTGCTCTTACTAACTCAAAATTAGCATTGTTATTTAAGGTTCTTGTTAATCCGCCAATGAAGTATTGACCAGTTACATTGCCTGTTGTGCTTATTCCACTAGAATTAGCTAGGAAGAACGAACTTGCAGTTATGTTTCCTGCTGTGCTTATACCTGTGCTGTTAGCAGAGAATCCTGTGGCACTGATCACACTACCTGTAATGCTTATATTAGAACTTGATAATGTGAAACCGCTACCTTTTACTACATTACCATTAGCACTTAAATTACCTGGGATAACTGTGTTACCTGTTGAATCTAATAATGCTAGATTACTTGTGACTGTAAGACCATTTAACTGTCTAAAGTAAATAGGTTCATTTCCATTGTCACCCATGTCAAACGAAATAAATCCTTGATCAGGGCTTGTACCACCAACTGTTAACTTAAAGTAGTCAGTAGTGGCTATGTTAGCTGTTATTATATCAACGTTTGTAGTACCTGATAGTGCGTTGATAGTATGAACACCATATAAGGTACCATAGAAGTTACTGTTAGTAGATCCGATTCCTCTGAAGTTGTTAGCCTCTACATTACCAGCTACCAAAGTAGATGAGCTTAAATTAACTGTTCCGAATAAGTTTGTTGCAGTTAAGTTACCAGTTAGGCTTAAATCACCATTATATGTTAATGGTCCTGTACCTGCTCTACCTAAACTTTGACTATTATTTCCATTACCAAATATAATATAACCATTTGCAGCATTCGCTTGACCCTTAATCATAACAGTGTCATTGATGCCTACTTCACCTATCCATGCTCTAGTAGCAACTCTGAAGTTTTCTCCGGTACCTGCAGTATTACTTGAAACTACAATGTTACCAGTAAGATTGCCTGTTACGCTAGCTAGGCTACCTGTCATTGAGGTAATTGATGCTGAAGTTGCTGTTAAATTACCATTAAAGTTATTTGCATTAATGTTACCAGTAGCACTTGTTACTGTACCTAATAGTGTTTGAATATTAGCTGTAGTTGCAATTAAATTACCATTGAACCAATAATCAGTGTTTACGTTACCTGCTGCAGATATTACACCTGATATACCACCAAACGTACTAATTGATCCTGCTGTAACATTTGAAGAAACACTTAATCTAACTCCTTCAATATTGCCAGTTGAAGTTAATAATGCACCCCTAATAGTGTTATCTACTGTTAGACTACCTAACATTGATTGGACACCAAGGCCAGTTATTCTTATGTTTCCTGCTGCACTTAGATTGCCGCCTACACTTAATCTATTGGTAATAGCAGCGTTACCACGTACTGTGAGATCAAACATGCTAACATCATTAATAAAGTTAGCTAAACTACTATTCATGTTTAATGCATTAGCAGTGCCTGATATACCAAATCGTACATTTCCATTAAGGTCTACTACAACGTTACTTGTACCATTTACGATTGAAGTGCCTGCAGCAATAGAAATGTTAGTAAGTAGACCACCGTCACCTTGGAAATAATTTGCTCGTACTAAATTACCTAAATTACTTGTGACTGCTGATCCTTGTCCTAATGTTAGGTTACCTGCTGCACTTATACTTCCTGCTGTGCTAATTAAACCTGTAGAAAATATTGTTGCGTTCCCTGTAATAATACTAGCACCTGTGATACTTCCAGCAGCAGAAATTGTATTTGTCGCTCTAAAATTTTGAGCATTTGCAAATGAAGTTACACTTAAACTTTCTGTAACACTAAGGTTAGATGTAACAGATAATATACTGCCACCTTCTGGTCTAATGATATTACCTCTTACACTTAAGTTACCTGGTAATACTGTGTTACCAGTACCATCTAATAATGTTAAGTTTGAGAATTCACTAGCAAATGAACCTGTATATTGCCTTATGTAAATTGGGGCTCTTGTACTTCCTGCAGTGGCGATCTCTACGAAACCGTCATTTAAACCTGTACCACCTGCTCTAAATCTAAATTGATCATTGGTAGCTATGTTACCAAATAAAATGTCTGCATTACCTGCAAGTAACTGATTTGTGTAAATGTTTGCTGTAACAACATTAGCAGTAATATTTGCACTTGTACTTAAATTACCTGGGAATGTTGTATTACCAGCACTGTCTAATAGAGTTAATGTACGGTTTATTGTTCCACCAGTGTATTGTCTTACGTGTACAGATTCATTACCATTGTCTCCAACATCGATAGATACAAATCCCTGATCAGGTGCAGTGCCACCTACGTTAATTCTAAAGAAATCACTATCAGCAACACTAGCCCTGATCCACTCGTAAACATTACTTCCTGTGATGTTAGGACTAAACAACTTACCAGTGAAATTACCGCCATAGAAGTTGTTTGAAGTAAAGCTATTTGCATTTACATCAGCGTTGCCTATATTAACATTACCAGTAATAGTACCGCTTACACTTAGATTACCTGCGTTTATATTAGAAGTAACGCTAAAATTGCCTGTGTAAGTAAGTGCGTTAGTACCAATTCTACCCAATTTAGCTGTGCTGTCTGCATTACCAAATATAATGAAACCATTTGCACCACTCGTTCCACCTTTAACTATAATTGAATCTGCTACGTCAGGATCACCTATAAACGCATTTGCACCAATTTTATATGCCTCGTCAGTAGTTGTGGTTGATACGAACTTAGAAGATGTTACAGTACCGATGACACTTACATTAGTTCCTGTCATTTCTGTGATAGCAGCAGAACATGCACTAATATTTGCAGTTATAGATGGTATACTTAATGTATTTCCGGTTATAACATTAGCAGTAATATTTCCTGTGGTTGATAGATTGCCACCGAAAATGTTAGCTAGTACACTAATAGTATTGGATCTTACGTTACCAACAAGACTTGCACCAGTGATATTTCCTGTTACACTTACTGTTGTACCATTAAATTCTGTACCAACAACCAAACCAGTTGTTGTCAAATTACCTGCAATAACATTACCTGTAGCAGTAACAAGTCCAGTCGTTCTTAAATTTCCACCATTAATATTAGCAGTTACAGAAATATTATTACCTAAATGCGTAAAGATATTTGCGTTTGGTGAATAAAAATCAGTTATATTTGCGCTAGCGGCATTTACAGTTCCTGTTGTGCTTAATTGTCCATTAAACCAAACTGCATTTACATTGCTTGTTGCAGAAAGGTTAGCAGCAACAATTCTCGTAGCATTAACAGTTGACCCTGTAGGGAATGTTGTATTACCTTGACTGTCAAGTAAAGTTAAAGTTCTAGTTGGAGTACCATAAGGATTGCCGCCTGAATTACTATACTGTCTAAATTGTATTGTTTCCGCTGAATCATCTGCTGTATCAAAAGACACGAACCCTGCTTCAGAGGTGCCACCTATTTGAATTCTAAAGTAATCAGATCCAGCCATTGTAGCATTGATAATATTTGCTGTGCTTCCAGAAGGTGCAACAATTGAAATATTACCAATTATGCTTGATGCTTGAACTCCACCAACTACACTTAAGTTACCAGGTAATGTCGTATTTCCATTATTATCAAGTAGTGTTAATGTTCTAGTAACCGTTGTTCCTGTAACTTGATTAAAGTAAATAAATTCATTACCTTCATTACCAACGTTAAATGACACATGAGCGGTGTCTGTTGATACACCACCAACTGAAACATTAAAGAAATCACTAGTTGCTATATTTGCTCTTATAATTTCGTAGTTTGCAGTGCTTGTTTGCAAAGGTATAGTTAATCTACCAAAGAAATTACCAGTATTCGCATAGAAGTTTTGTGCAGTAAAGCTATTAGCTGATATATCTTGTGTGCCTAAATTTAAGTTACCAATAATATTATTAGCTGTGATATTGCCAACTAATGATACATCCCCATTATATGTCAATGGTCCTGTACCAGAACGCCCTAATAATTTACTTGTGTCACTACCAAATGATATGTATCCAGTAGTATCGTTTTGTTGACCACGAATACTTAATGTGTTAATTATATTAACATCACCTAACCAAGCTCCGTCACCAACTTTAACGCCTCTACCATCACCTTTAGCATTTGAAATTAATACACCATTTGCTGTAACGTTTGATGTAACAGAAACATTGCCACCAATATAGTTGGTTACATTTGCAGTTGTTATACCAATGATTGAGCCTGGTCCTACTAGGTTAGCACCAACAATATTACCACTTTCTATGTAAGTTGATGGACTTGGACCTATACCAATGTTTAATCTTGTACGGACAAAGCTATTAAGATTTTCTATACGATTAGCATATAAATGTAGATTACTGTTGGTTAAATTAGCAGCATTTGACGTAACTGTATTAAAGTATCCAGTAGGAGCATATACAAATGAATTAAAGTTTGCATTAGGGCCAATTAATGAACCTGTTAAACTGAAATTATTTGCATTTAGGTTTGGAGCTAGTATATTTGCATTAGTTGAAGTCAACAACATGACGGATGTTGAACCTGCAAATACATTAACATTTCCACCTGTACCTTGATTCAATAGAATTCCGCTTGTGGTTCCGTTAATTGTGTTTACTCCAAACAATGTTGGTATAGTTGCGCTTGGCGCTGTTACGCCAGTTGCTAAATTTAATGCTCCTGATAGTGTTAAGCTTCCGCCTACATTTAGACTGCCGCCAATACCTACACCACCTGCTACTATTAATGCGCCTGAAGTAGGTGATGTAGCAACAGTTGTTTGACGTATATTAACACCCTGATTATTGACTACAGGAAGTTGAGCAGTTATTATATAATTTGTACCATTGCTATAAATGTTGTATTCATTAGATAAATTTTCTCTAATTAATACTGATTGGCTTCCGCTATACCCTGCGCCTTCTATTGTTCCACTTGGTGTTTGTAGTGTATAAACGCTATCTGCTACTGTTAATATTAGTTTTACTTCGTACCCTCTATTACTTGTTGGATTAGGTAGATTAATTGCATAATTATTTCCTGCAGGTTGAATAATACCTACAATATTAGTAACAGTGAACGGACCAGAACTAGGCGTTACAACGTTTGATACTAATGCGCCAGTTATTGTGCCTGTCAATGAAATGTTATTAGCTGTTAAATTACCAGTATATGTTGGTAAGTAAGCAGCTACGTTTGCATTACCGTAAACACTTGTATTAACTCCTGTTAAGAATGCACCGTTACCAAAAATGTAGTTACCAGTAATGTTACCGGATGCTGACATTACAGTACCAAGAACTGACTTATCTGATACAATATTACCAACAGCACTTATATC
>Ga0315900_10002883_pt1 | contig 25644 bp, 18 predicted proteins | sample LakEriMetagenome_FD_203521 | JGI IMG/M metagenome (GOLD analysis project Ga0315900, IMG submission 203521) | Freshwater fungal communities from buoy surface, Lake Erie, Ohio, United States - Buoy 12 MA114 | ecosystem: Environmental > Aquatic > Freshwater > Lake > Lake biofilm | place: USA: Lake...
GATAACGGCGTGGAGCGAGCGTGTGGACCTGAATATCGAAGCGCAGATCATGGGAGGCGATGTTTCATCATGAAGCTGCTGGCATGGTTAATCTTGGGAATCACTATCGCCAGTGCCGAGCCAGATTGGGTGCTCGAAGGCACCGCACCGTGGCAGGCGCGGGATTCGCAGGCGGAGTGGGTCTTCAAAGACCGGCTGTGGATCGGCGGTGGGTGGTTTCAGTCCTATGCGGAGCCGCCGCGCGATGTGTGGGCCTCCGCCGATGGCAAAACGTGGTCTTTGATCGAAAAGAGCGCGCCGTGGCTGCACAGCGATCTGCCGATGAACGTCACCTTTGCCGACAAAATGTGGATCATGGGCGGCTGGCACAAAGGACGGCTGCCAGGGCATTCGGCGAGCAATCAAGTGTGGTCGTCGAGTGATGGCGTGAAGTGGGAGCAGGTCACCGCGCGCGCTGGATGGTCACCACGGCTCGCTGCTGGCCTCGTAGAGCATCGCGGCCGGATGTGGATGCTCGGCGGCACGGAGAACTACTACTTTGGCGACGAGAAGAGCCTGAAAAATGACGTGTGGTCATCGGCGGATGCCAAAACGTGGAAGCAGGAGACATTGAAAGCGCCATGGTCACCACGGGCGTATCATCAAGCGGTTGTTTTGAACGACAAAATCTACGTCCTCGGCGGCGGGAACTACGTGCCGTCGTATCACGCGAAGAACGACGTTTGGTCATCGAGCGATGGCGTGAACTGGACCTGCGAGACCGAGTCCGCGCCGTGGGAGCCGCGTTTGTGGTTCAGCTCTGCGGTGTATCGCGGGCGCATGTGGGTGCTCGGCGGCTGGTCCAAAGAGAAAGACAACTTTGGCGACGTGTGGCACAGCGCCGATGGCAAGAACTGGCAGCGTCTTGAGACGAAGACGTGTTGGAAAGCGAGACATGAGCATTCGGTGTTCGTCTTTCAGGACAAACTGTGGGTCGCGGGTGGTCATGCGCGGCCGCTTTCGAGCGAGGTGTGGTCGCTGAGTCTGCCGAAGGATTGGAAGCCGTGAAGACAGCAGGTGAGGACGCTGGCGCAGGCAATCACCGCACCTCCCACGCAGGCGGCAAGTCCTTCGACTCCGGCCCATACGTCTGCGAGACGATGAAGCCGCTGGCTTGTGAGGTGTAAAAGATGCGCCCATTGCTCACCACGGCGCCGAGGCACTCGCGGGAATCGATGGCGGGGCCGGTGGAGACGAGTTTGCCGTCTTGGGAGAGATCGATCATGTCCATGTTCGCACCGAGCACATACGGCTCGCTCATGGTGAAGCGGCAGCAGGCGTAGTTCGTTTGGATGCTGTAAACGACCTTGCCGGTGGCGCTGTCGAAGACGTTGCCTTTGCCACGCAGGGCGTTGGAGAACATGAACTTCTCGCCCACGCTCACCACGTTGAGCGCGGAGGTCACGGCGTCGCTCTTCCACACGAGCTTGCCGGTTTTAGCGTCGAGACACCACACGTGGCGGTCCTCGGTGCTGGCGTTCGCCTTGTTGTAGCCGCCGATGTAGAGCTTCCCATCGCGGGCGCTGAGCGTGCACTTGGAGGTGACGTAGTATTCATTCGTCTGCCACAGCACCTTGCCGCTCGCGGGATCGATGCAGCAGGTGAGGCCGTTGTTTTCGACGGGCAGGCCTCGGCGACGCTTCGTTTCGGCATCGTAGCCGAAGAAGACGCTGTAGTAGAGCTTTCCATCTAGCACGCAGATGCCGCAGTCATTGCCGCCGCGCCCGAACTCGAAGAAGTCCTTCTCCCACACGACCTTGCCCGTGTCCAAATCCCAGGCCCAGAGGCGCGGATGATGGTTCTTCGGGTAATACGGGTTGTCGTTCGAGTAGATGAAGCTCATCACCTCGCTGCCGTCCGCAGGCACCACGGGCGTGCCGCCAAAGGTGTAGGGCTTCTCGCTGCCTTGCGGCGCGTAATCGCCGCTGCCGCTGGCGTAGATCGCCACCTTGCCTGAAACGACTGGCGGGAACTGGCGGCTCCAGCTTGGGCTACCGGTGAAAGGCGCTTCCCACAGCAGATTCCCCGTCGCAGCATCGAGACAGCGCACAAACGACTTCTTCATGCCCGCCTGCGGCACCAGCAGCTTGCCGTCGATGTAAAGCGGCGAGGTGAAGCTCAAATACACATCCGGAAACCACTTCCGCCAAAGCAAACGCCCCGTGTCCTGCTCGCAGGCGATGATCTGGCCCTCCGCCGTGTGCGTGTACATCCGCCCTCCGCCGCAAACCGGCAGATGCTTCACCGTGCCTTCAAGGCGCCGCGCCCAGCGCATGCGCAGCGGCGGCTTGAGGTCCTGGTTGTTCGAGTTCTGGCCCGCGAAGTTGCCGTAGTTCGTGTACCAGTCGTATTTCGCATCGGCGAGCTTGCCGGTGAGCGGGGAGCGGATGGGGTAAGTGGCAGTGCCGGTGACGTTGTGACCCGTCACAAGCTGATCCGTTTTATAAGGAGCGTATCTGGAGAGGTGTCCGCCTTCGTCGGTGACATAGATACTGCCATCGGCAACAGCGACCGGGGTTGAGATCGAGTTTGTACTTACACCCAGCTTTGTTACAGGCACGTCGCCGCTAAGTGCGGCAACATAAAGCGTTCCATCCAAACTACCAAAGATCACATGCCGCTTCGTCAGAACCGGCGGCGCGATGGCTCCGGCTCCGCTCAGCGTTTTCAGCTCTTTGGAGGTCATATCGTGCCGGATGAGGCCGCGTGCGGTCTCCGGTTTCACGCGAAACACCTCGCTACCCCGAATCGCCACCGGCGAGAAGCTCAGCAAGCCATCCATGCGGATGTTCGTGTCGGTGCCGGGCACGAAGTCGCCGGTTTTCAGCGTGTCGCCTTCGAGGCGCATGATGTCCACGCGACCGGCGTTGTCGCGGCGGTGCCATTGGACATAGACGTTGCCGTCGTCATCGGCGCTTTGGCCGAAGGTGGCGGGAAATTCCTTGCCGGACCACTCGGGGATCTCGCCGGTGGCTTTGAGCTTCGGCGCAGCACCGGTGTCTTCAAGGAAGAGCGTGCGACCACCGGCGGGAATGACGACGACATTGCCTTTGATCAGACAAATGTCCCGCGAGCAAACGAAGTGATCCTTCCACGTCACGCGACCATCGCTGGAGGTCGGTTTGGTGCCCGGTTTGAGCGTGGCGAGCATGCGCTTCTCGCAAAACGCGGCCCAGGACTCGCCGCTCCAGCGGTTGCCATCGAAGCCGACGACTTCCTTCACGAAATCCCATTTCCAGAGCTGCTTGCCTTCAAACGTCATCGCCAGCACCTGCGCCCCGAGCGTGGCCACATACACGCGATCCTTCGCCACGACTGGCGTGCTGAAAATCGGCTCGCCGCAGTCGATCTCGGCCACCACGGCACCGCTGTCGCGGTCCAGCACATAGTAGATTCCAGCCGTCGTGCCGAAATGAAGCCACTTTCCCGCGATGGCAGGCGAGCTGACATTATTGACGTTTTGCTTCCCACCCTTGCTTTGGAATCGCCAGAGCTCTTTGAGCGTCTTCGCATCAAAACAAGCCGCGCAGCCCGATCCATCGACGACATACACCTTCTCACTCGCGACCACCGGCGAGGTGTAAATGCCATCCGTCATCGCCACCGCGCCTTGCAGGCCGAGTTTCTCGACATCAAGGTCGATTTGAGCCGCATTGCCGCTGTGGGCGGCATTGAACATGAACTGCGGCCAGTCCTCGGCGGAGGCATTCAAGCTGAAAACGAGGGCAAAAGACAGGAGCAGGCGCTTCATGGGCTGAGAATACGAAATGAGGCGGCCGAACTCGCAACTTGAAGAATCTTCCTGTTTATCGTGTTTACCTACCGCATGCCCAACCGCCGCCACTTTCTCTCCACAATCGCTTTGGCCCCTCTCGCCGCCCGCAGCCAGGACGCGCCAACGTTTCCGCCGACCCGTAAGATCACGAAAGGGCCGGGATTCCACTGGTTCGCCTACTACGACAAGCTGCAGTTCTCGCCGGACAACCGCTTCGTGCTGTCGAACAAGGTCAGCTTCGAGCATCGCTCGCCGACGGCGGACGATGTGATCGAAGTCGGCATGGTGGACATTCAGGATGGCGATAAATGGATTCCGCTCGGCAAATCGAACGCGTGGAACTGGCAGCAAGGCTGCATGCTGCAATGGATTCCAGGCACGGAGTCGAAGGTTATCTGGAATGACCGCGAGAAGGACAAGTTCGTGAGCCACATCCTCGATGTGAAGACGATGGAGAAGCACACCCTTCCCTTCCCGGTCTATGCTTTGAGCCCGAACGGCAAGGAAGGCGTGAGCTGCGACTTTTCCCGCGTGGCCGATTGCCGTCCTGGATATGGCTACGCGGGTATCAAGGACCGCTTTTTCGAAGACATGGCTCCCGAGGGCAGCGGCGTGACGCATGTGAACCTCGAAACAGGAGCGGAGAAGCTCATCGTGAGCCACAAGACGCTCGCGAACACCGGCCCGGTGATGGAAAATCACCCGGACTCGAAGCATCACGCGTATCATTTGCTCGTGGGGCCGGATGGGAAGCGCTTCATCATGCTGCACCGCTGGACGCAGCCAAAGGGCGGTCATCTGACGCGACTCATCACGGCAAACATGGACGGCAGCGACCTGCGCATCGTCATCCCGAATGGCTACGCGTCTCATTTCATCTGGCGGGATGCCACGCACATCCTCTCACAGGCGAAGGGCTGGCTGGGAAACAACGACTGGGGTGATTTCCTGTTTGAGGACAAGGACAGCGGCATCGTGGAGGAGATCGGTCACGGCATCCTCGATAAAGGCGGGCACCTCACCTACCTCAAGAACAACGAGTGGATTCTCAACGACACCTACGCTCAAGGCGTGCGCCGCATCCAGACGCCGCACCTGTATCACATCGCCTCGAAGAAACGCATCGACCTGGGCTACTTCCCGCAGCCGCCGGAATACAAAGGCGAGTGGCGCTGCGACTGCCATCCGCGCAGCAGCCGCGATGAGAAGCTCGTCTGCATCGACGCTCCCGATGGGGCGAACGGTCGCCAGCTTCACCTGATCGACATCGAAGGGCTGCTAACGTGATTCCAGCGCCAGACAGGCCACGTTTTTGACGTATTCTTGGAGTGCCCATGATCCGCCCCCTTCTTGTCCTTTTTGCCGCCACGTTGACCTCGCTGCCTGCCGCGCCGGTGAAGGTCGAGTTCAATCGCGACGTGCGCCCGATCCTGTCTGAGAACTGCTTTGCCTGCCATGGCTTCGATCCGAAGCATCGTGAAGGCGGGCTGCGGCTGGATACGTTCGAGGGAGCCACGGAGAACCGCGATGGCTCACGCGGCATTGTGCCGGGTGATCTGGCCCAATCAGACGCGTGGCAGCGGATCATCAGCGACGACAAGGACGAGGTCATGCCGCCGCCGAAGTCGCACAAACAGCCGCTCAGCAGCAAGCAGCGCGAGATTCTGAAGGCGTGGATCGAGCAGGGCGCTACTTACCAGCGCCATTGGGCCTTTGAGCCGCCGAAGCGTGAGGATCCACCTGCTATCGAGGGTGCTTCGCATCCGATTGACCGGTTTATTCAGAAGCGGCTCGCGGAGGAGAAATTGAAGCCCTCTTTCGAAGCCGATCCAGCCACGCTGATTCGGCGTGTGTGCCTCGATTTGACCGGCTTGCCGCCTTCGCCCGCTGATTTGGCCGACGCGGCGACCTGGTCCGACAAAAAATACCGCGCTCTGGTGGATCGCCTGCTCAAGAGCCCGCACTATGGAGAACGCTGGGGCCGCTGGTGGCTGGATCAGGCGCGCTACGCGGACTCAAACGGCTACTCCATCGACGCACCGCGTCAGATTTGGAAGTTCCGCGACTGGGTGGTGGATGCGCTGAACAAGGACATGCCCTTCGATCAGTTCACGATCGAGCAACTCGCTGGCGATCTGCTGCCGAAGGCCAGTGAGAGCCAGGTCATTGCCACCGGATTCCATCGCAACACGCAGATCAATCAGGAGGGCGGCATCGACAAGGAGCAGTTCCGTATCGACAGCGTGTTCGATCGCGTGGCGACGACTGGTAGCGTTTGGCTCGGACTCACGGTCGGCTGCGCGCAATGCCACGACCACAAGTTCGATCCGATCGAGCAGAAGGAGTATTACCGCATGTTTGCGTTCCTGAACAACCAGGACGAGCCGGAACTGAAGGTCTTTGATCCGAAGGTGAATGTGAAAGCGCTCGCGGCCGAGTTCAAAGACGTCGAGAAGAGGCTCAACGCGCTCATCAAGGAGCGCTATGACGAGGAGCGCCGCTGGGAGAAGGAAATGGCTCCCGATTTCCGCACGAAGCTCACTGCCGCGGTGAAGAAGGCCGTGGACAAGCCAGAGGCCAAGCGTTCGCTCGCCGATAACATCACCATTTTCACCGTCTTCACGCAGCCGAGCGATCCGCTGCGCATCCTGAACGACCGGCACAAGGAACTCGACACGCTGCTGAACAAAGGCACGACGACGATGGTGCTCAAAGAACTGCCGAAGCCGCGCAAGACGACGGTGTTCATCAAAGGTGACTTCACACGTCCCGCCGATGAAGTGACGCCTGGCACGCCGAAAGTGCTGCACGCGTTTGAAAAAACCAATCCGCAACCCAATCGCCTCGATCTCGCCAAATGGATCGTCAGCCCGCAGAACCCGCTCACGGCGCGTGTGATCGCGAATCGCGTTTGGCAGCAGTACTTTGGCCGCGGTATCGTGGAGACGGACAACGACTTCGGATCGCAGGGCACGCTGCCTTCGCACCCGGAATTGCTCGACTGGCTCGCCACCGAGTTCCTGGCGAAGAAATGGAGCCTCAAGGAACTGCATCGCCTCATCGTCACCTCGCACACCTATCGCCAAAGCTCCTCCAACCTGCCGGAACTCATCGAAAAGGACCCCAACAACTACCTTCTTGCCCGGCAGACGCGTCTGCGCCTCGACGCTGAACTCGTGCGCGATGTCTGCCTGTCGGCCAGCGGCCTGCTATCGTCGAAAATTGGCGGTCCGCCGGTGTACCCGCCCATTCCGGATGGCGTGATGGGCCAGGGGCAGGTGAAGCGCGTGTGGACCGTGAGCAAGGGCGAAGACAAATACCGTCGCGGCCTCTACACCTTCGTCTATCGAGCCTCGCCACCGCCAGAGCTGACGGTTTTCGACGCGCCAGAGGGTTTCAACAGCTGCACCCGCCGCATCCGCAGCAACACACCGCTGCAGGCGCTCACGCTGATGAACGATCCCGGCTTCTACGAGTTCGCGACCGCGTTGGAAAAGATCATCAAGAAGGACGGCCTCGAAGCCGCCTTCAAACGCTGCACCGCCCGCTCGCCGAAGCCGGACGAGCTCGCGGTGCTGAAGAAGCTCGACACGCTCAATGCGGCCCGCACGCTGCTAAATCTGGATGAAACCATCACCCGTGAATAAGACCATGAAACTGATTTTTACCCTCCTTCTGACCGCATTCACCGTGTTCGCCAATGATGCTGTTCGCGCCTTCATCGACGACACTCAGCCCGGTTTCCGCGATTTGAAGGCGGAGGATTTTACGAAGGTGAACAGCGCCGATGACACCTGGAACTGGAAGGATGGTGTCTTGCACTGCACCGGGAAGCCCGTGAGCGTGATGCGCACGGTGAAGGAGTTCAAAAACTTCGAGATGGTCGTCGAGTGGAGCCATCAAAAGCCGGCCGGGAACTCCGGCGTGTTTGTTTGGGCCACTCCGGCGTCGATTGAGAAGCTCACTGCGGCTGGAAAGCCCGGCCTGCCTCATGGCATCGAGGTGCAGGTGCTCGATCATGGTTACACAGACAAGGTTAAGGCCGCGGGCGGCAAAACCGACTGGTTCGGCACGAATGGCGATGTGTTTCCTGTGGGCGTGAAGATGACGCCTTTCCCGCCGCTCTCACCCGATGGCAGCCGTAGCTTCCCGCGCAAGCACCTTGCGAAAGGCCACGGCGAATGGAACCACTACTACATCCGCGCCATCAATGGCGAGGTGCGCCTCTGGGTGAATGGTGAGGAAGTCAGCGGCGGCACCGGCTGCAACCCTGCCCAGGGCTTCCTGTGCCTCGAAAGTGAAGGCTCTCCCATTCTTTTCCGCAAACTCCGCATCCGCGAACTGCCATGAATCCCCTTCTTCACCAAACACGCCGTCATTTCTTCAGCCGCTGCGGTGTCGGCGTCGGCACGATGGCGCTTTCGCAGCTTCTGGCGCGTGAGGACGCGCTGACGCCGAAGAAGACGCACTTCCCCGCGAAGGCGAAGAGCGTCATTTTTCTTTTCATGGCCGGAGGGCCGTCACAGCTCGACATGTTCGTGCACAAGCCGGAATTGCAGAAGCGCAACGGCCAGCCGATCCCGGAGAGCTTCACCAAGGGCAAGCGCTTTGCCTTCATGGACAGCAGCCATCGCACCAACCTGCTCGCCACGAAGTTCGCGTTCCGCCAGCACGGCCAGTCGGGCGCCTGGGTGAATGATTTGCTGCCGCACACGGCGTCGATGGTCGATGACCTCGCCTTCGTGCACTCCTGCAAGACGGATCTCTTCAATCACGCGCCGGCGAAGTTCTACATGAACACCGGCAGCGGGCTGTTTGGCCGCCCCAGCATGGGTGCCTGGGTCACTTACGGCCTCGGCAGCGAGTGCGACGAACTGCCCGGTTTTGTCGTGCTGCAAAGCGGGCCACGCGGGCCGCGAGGCGGGGCCGCGTTGTGGAGCAGCGGTGTTTTGCCGACGACCTACCAAGGCGTGCCGCTGCGCAACACGGGCGACCCGATTGTGAATCTGTCCTCACCGAAGGAAATCGACGCGAAAAAGCAGCGACAAGTCGTCGATGCTGTGCGTGAGCTCAATCTGAAGCGTCTCGTTGAAACCGGCGACCAGGAGATCTCCACGCGCATCAACGCTTATGAAATGGCCTACCGCATGCAAACCAGCGCGCCGGAGCTGATGGACATTCAGGGCGAAAGCCAGGCCACGCTCGACCTCTACGGCATCAAGGATGCCAAAGAGACCACCTTTGCACGCAACTGCCTGCTCGCCCGCCGCCTCGTCGAGCGCGGGGTGCGCTTCGTGCAGCTCTACGACACAAACTGGGACCACCACGGCGGCGTTTCAGAGAATCTGGAGAAACACATGCCGATGAAGTGCGCCGACATCGACCGCCCCTGCGCCGCACTCGTGCGAGATCTGAAGCAACGCGGCCTGCTCGACGACACGATCGTCGTTTGGGGCGGTGAATTTGGCCGCACGCCCATGGGTGAGGTGCGCGAGTCCACCGGACGCAACCACCACATCGACGCCTTCACCATGTGGTTCGCCGGTGGCGGCTTCAAACCGGGCGTGCAATACGGCGAGACGGACGAATTCGGCTTCGGTGCCGTCGAGAACCCCGCGCATGTGCACGACATCCACGCCACGCTCCTGCACCAGCTCGGCTTGAATCACGAAAAGCTCACCTTCCGCTCCCAAGGCCTCGACTTCCGCCTCACCGGCGTCGATCCGGCCAAGGTGCTGAAGGATGTGCTGGCGTGAGGCTTGTTGTGATCACACCAGCGCGGCGATGCGGCGGCAGACTTCTTCGACGTTCGAGCGGCTGTTGAAGGCGCTGATGCGGAAGTAGCCTTCGCCGGCGCTGCCGAAGCCGCTGCCGGGGGTGATGACCACGTTCGCTTCGTTGAGCATCTTGTCGAACATCTGCCAGCTGGTAAGGCCGCCGGGGCAGCCGACCCAGACGTAGGGAGCGTTCACGCCGCCATAGACGGCGAGACCGGCCTTCTTGCAGGCCTCGACGAGCAGCGCGGCATTGCCCATGTAGTGCTCGATGAGCGCTTTAACCTGCGCCTTGCCCTCGGGGCTGTAGATGGCCTCGGCACCGCGTTGGACGATGTAGCTGGTGCCGTTGAACTTCGTGCTGTGACGACGGCTCCAGAGCGGATGGATGGCCTGCTTGCCACCGGCCTTCGTTTTGCCCATGAGACTCTTCGGAATGACGACGATACCGCAGCGCACGCCGGTGAAACCGCCGTTCTTCGAGAAGCTGCGAAACTCGATGGCGCAGTCGCGAGCGCCTTCGATCTCATAAATGGAACGCGGCAGCTCAGGATCGCGGATGAAGGCCTCATAAGCGGCGTCGTAGAGGAGCGTGGTGCCGTTCGCGAGGGCGTATTTCACCCAGGCTTCGAGCTGGGCGCGGGTGGCGACAGCACCCGTCGGGTTGTTCGGGTAGCAGAGGTAGGCCAGATCGACCGGCTCGGAAGGAATGTCGGCCACGAAACCATTCTCGGGCGTGCATTTGAGGTAGTGGAGACCGGCGTAAGCGCCGCTGTCATCCGCATCGCCGGTGTTTCCAGCCATGACGTTCGTATCGACATAGACGGGATACACCGGATCGGTGATCGCGATCTTGTTCCCCGCGCCGAAGATGTCGAGGATGTTGCCGGTGTCGCACTTGCTGCCGTCGGAGATGAAAATTTCATCGGCCTCGATGTTGATGCCGCGGGATTTGAAATCGTTCTCGGCGATGGCGTTGCGGAGGAAGTCGTAACCCTGCTCCGGGCCGTAGCCGCGGAAGGTGGAGCGGTCGCCCATTTCATCGACGGCTTTGTGCATGGCGGTGCGCACGGCTTCAGGGAGTGCCTCGGTCACATCGCCGATGCCGCAGCGGATCAGGCGCTTCGCGGCCTCGGTGTTCGCCTCGGTGAAGGCTTTCACGCGGCGGGCGATTTCGGGGAAGAGGTAACCGGCTTTGAGCTTGTTGTAATTTTCGTTGATGTAGGCCATGGCGGGAAAAGGGCCGCCAGTGTGGCGAGTCAAAACAATGGGTCAAGGAAGCCCATTTGATGATTATCACCGTCCATTGGGGCCGCTTTTTACCTAAGCGATGCACAACTAAGAGACTGAAAATTAATGCTTTATAAATATTATTTTACAACTTTTTTGCGCAAAGAAGATGGCCATAGTCACTTTTGAACCGTTTATAAAAAGTGAGTCAATTATTCAATAATGCCAGAAATTGCCTCCACAACCTAACCAGCCATGAAAAATGCTCACTCGGCGCTTCTGTCACTGCTACTCGTGACCGTTCTCATCAGCAGTTGTGCCTATCCGCAGGCGGAGCAATTGCAGCAGAGGCCTTTGAGCTTCAACAAGCCGGGATTATGGCACAAATCACATCTGACTTGGCGGCTGAACACTTTGACACCAATTCCTAGCCATCTCTCGGAAAGCGAGTTGCGCAGAGAAATTGACAAAAGTTTCCGGAGCTGGGAACCAGGGCGGGTCTTTACTTTTTCCCCCTCGGCGGGTGGCCGTGCTGATATTGTGGTTGGCTTTGACTCCCCGCCCGGCAAGTCCTGGGATGGTCGCCTGGGCATGATGACAGAAGCGACATTCCCATGGACCACCAAGCGGGGTCACATTTTTCTCGATCCTTCGGAGTGGTGGAGCACCAAATCGTTTGCCTGGCTTGCGGATCCCATCATTGACTGGCTTCCGTATTCGATCGGCAATGTGCTTGGCCTTCCACACACAGATCGGTTTGGTTCAAGAGGAGGCACCGGGCCTTTCAACCTGCCGGGAAGAGAGGACTTCGATGCACTGCGACAGCTTTACGCGGCTGATTCCTTCTCCCCGACGGGTGCCTACGGAGTCATCAACGATTCTGGCTACCGATTTAGCGCCCATTGACCAGCCGCTTTGAAGTAATTCGATTCAGAGCATCAAGGCAAGATTTCGCCCGGGCTATCCGTGCATGCAAGGATGTTTCGACCTCTGCTAATCATCTCGCTTCTTGCCTTGTGGCTTGATTGCTCGCGGACCCTCCGGGCCTTGGACTTCCCCTCCACACCGCCCGTGGAGCCGCAAAACGCCGCGAAGACCTTCCATGTGCTCGACGGCTTTGAGATGCAGCTCATCGCCGCCGAGCCGCTCGTCAACGATCCCGTCGCCATTACCTACGATGCCGATGGCCGCGCCTACGTGTGCGAGATGAACGACTACCCCTACACCGACAAGGCCGCGCACAAGCCCAGCCAGGAAAACCCCACGGATGCCCACATCGGCAAAGTGCGTCTACTCACCGATACCGATGGCGACGGCACCTTCGACAAGGCCACCGTCTTCGCCGAGGGCCTCTCCTGGCCCACCGGGGCCGCATGCTGGAAAGGCGGCATCTTCGTCACCGCTACGCCGGACGTTTGGTATCTCAAAGACACGAATGACGACGGCGTGGCCGATGTGCGGCAAAAGGTCTTCACCGGCTTCAAAAAGCTCAACGTCCAGGCCGTCATGAACAACCCCATCTGGGGCCTCGATCACCGCATCTATATCGCCGGCGGCTCGAACGGCGGCGAAATCCAACGCGTGCCCGGCAGCGAGAGCGTCATGCCGATTCCAAGCGACTTCAAACCGCTCCCCATCAAGCGAAACGACTTCTCCTTCGACCCCAGCACCGGCGATGTGCGCCTCGAAAGCGGCGGCGCACGCTTCGGCCAGACCTTCGATGATTGGGGCAACCGCTTCCTCTGCAACATCCGCAATCCCTGCCAGCACGTCGTCCTGCCGTATCGCTACCTCGCGCGGAACCCGTATCTCGTCGTCCCCAGCGCCCTGAACGACTGCGCCGAGGCCGGCGACCAGCTCCCCGTCTGGCGCACCAGCCCGCCCGAGCCCTGGCGGGAGTTCCGCGCGAAGCGCTGGGTGCAGGAAGGCAGTCACCTGCCGAAAAGCGAGCTCGTCGGCGCTGGCGTCGTCACCTCATCCAGCGGCATCACCGTCTATCGCGGCGATGCGTATCCGAAAGAGTATCGCGACTTCGCCTTCGTCGCCGATGTGGCCGGCAATCTCTTCTATCGCATGAAGCTCGTGCCCGACGGCGTCACCTTCAAAGCCGTGCAGGTCGATGGAAACAAAAATTTCTGTACCAGCGACGACCTCTGGTTCCGCCCCGTGAATTTCGTCAACGCCCCCGACGGCTGCCTCCATGTCTGCGACATGTATCGCGAAGTCATTGAGCACCCCTGGAGCATCCCCGACGACATCCACGCCGCCGTCGATCTCCTGCGCGGCAAAGACAAAGGCCGCATCTGGCGGCTAGCGCCGAAAAGTGGTGCAGCTGTCCCGGCTCCTTCATCGCAGGCCAGAGGCCTGCGCCACACTCCCAAACTCAGCGCCGCGAGCACCACCGACCTCGTCGCCCTCCTCGACCACCCGAACGCGTGGCATCGAGAAACTGCGCAGCGTTTGCTGTTTGAACGCCAGGACAAAGCCGCCGTGGAGCCACTGCGGGAGCTGGTGAAGAGCGGGAAGACGGCGCAGGGCAAACAACATGCATTGTGGGCACTTCACGGAACTGATCACGGAGGATCTCAATCAGAGACAATGCCTGCACCACGGGTCGGAGTTGAACCAGAAGGTTCTGACCGTCAAACAGCCAAGCTTGGGCAGCTCACTCTACGATTACTTGATGAAGTTTTGAATGACGACGGCACCGACAAACTCCTCGCATCCACCGCGTGGAGACTGAAGGCGGAATTCATCGCAAAGACGCCTCCTGCCTATCATCGTTTTAATGATGATGTTCTCGTCATGCGAACATCAAGAATCGAGCCTGGAACACAGGCTCTACTCTGGGCTGCTTTTGCCCTTGGTGAGGCAGGACATGCCAGTGACTACTATCCTGAGCGGCTTATCTATCTGATTCGCAACGGCGATGGCGATCCGTGGCTTGGAATTGCGGCAGAACTTGCTGCTGCTTCGATGAACCCAAGCCAAGTCTTGTGGTTGTTTGCTTATGGCCCTCCCACAGGTGCGCCAGATGCCTATTACCGGATCCTTCGAGGCGCGTCAGCAAGAATGGCGGCTTCAACAGCAGACTCCAAGCAAACCCTGGAGTTCCTCGATCAAGCCTGCACCAACCGTAGGCTTGTTGTAGGGCATGCATTCATCCCGGATGAGTTGATTGAACACATTCTTGTTGGATTAAATGCGGGCTTACTGACCAAAGGAGTCACCCTGCAATCACTGGCACCGCCAAAAAGGCTTTCAGATTGGTTGCAGCAGAGGACGACCACGGCGGTATCCAAACTCAACGATCGGAAACTACCGTCGGGGGAGCGAATTCGGCAAATTTCGCTTCTCACGCTACTTTCGCCTGACCAATCCATTTCAGCTTTAGAGGTTTTGGTTAAGCCCGACGAACTACCTGACCTCCAACTCGCCGCCCTCGAAGCCCTTGGCAGCTACCGCGAACCCGCCGTCGCCGACATGCTTATCAACGCGTGGCCAAAACTGACGCCAACACTTCGCGACAAGGCCACCACGATCCTGCTCTCGCGCTCGGAGCGCATCGCGAAGCTGCTGGATGCCATCGAGGCAAAGAAGATCACGCCCGCGCAGCTCAGCGTCGCCGCGAAGGCCACGCTGGGGCGGCAGAAGGCGCCTGCGCTGGCCGAACGCATCGCGAAGCTCATCGGCGATGGTTCGTCATCGAACCGGAAGGAGATCATCGCGAGGTATCTCACGGCCATGCTGGGTAGTGATGCGGGCACTCTTGCCCGCAATGAGAGCGTGGTTGCGGGCAGGAGTGCCCGCACCACCGGAGACGCCACTCGCGGCGCGAAAATCTACGAAACGGCCTGCATGGTCTGCCACAAGTTCGCGGACAAGGGCAACGACGTCGGCCCGCACCTCGGAACGATCAAAGCGTGGACCGCCGAGCAGCTCGTCACGAACATCCTCGACCCGAATCGCGAGGTCTCGCCGAATTTCGCACTCTACCTCGTCGAAACCAACGACGGCCGCACCCTCAGCGGCCTCATCACCAGCGAGACCGCCGGCAATCTCACCCTCAAACGCGCCGATGGCGGCACGGACACGGTTTTGCGCAGCGAAATCAAGACCCTCACCAGCCCCGGCATCTCCCTGATGCCCGAAGGTCTCGAAGCTGCCATCACGCCGCAGCAGATGGCGGACTTGATCGCGTATTTGAAGATGCCTTGATCGCTCACGCTTTGCGCTTCTTCCTGAGCAGCATCGCCACCAGGCCGCCGATCACTCCGGCGATGGCACCGATGATGGCGGAGCGTCCGACGCCGTCAAAGATGGAACGGCTGGCTGGCGGGCCTTCCACGCGTGGGTTCGCGGCCAGGACGGCATCGCGCCAGTCAGTCACCGCTTTCTCAGCCCACTGCCGGTCCGCCTGCGATTTGAAGTCAGCATTGGCATACAAGTAGATCAAACGTCCGTTCACAGGCACGATCATGCTGGCGATCACCCCCTTGAGTTTGTTGGTGTTGTCACCGGCTCTGGCTTCCACATTCATGGCCATTGTGAATCCCAGGCTGTTCGGGGTTTCGCCAAAATAGCCCAGCACCGCGAGATCGCTCACGCTCAGCGCCGCGTCCGCCCCGGTGGCGTCCTGCATCGCCTTTTCCGCCTTGCCCTTCAGCTTGGCGATTTCCGCCTCGATGGTCGCCCTGGCCTGATCGAGTTCCTTTTTCGTCTGCTGCTTCATTTCTGCGAAGGTGCGGTCCCCGATCTCACGGTTTTCGAGCGAGCGGAGCACCTGCGCGTTGAAACTGCGGCTCGCGTCGGCGGCATTGGCCTGAAGCGGCTCAAAACGGGCCAGATAGCGGTTCGACGCGGCGAGCATGGATTCCAAGAGACGATCCTTCTCCGGATTCAGTCCGTCGATGCGTTGAAATCCCGTCGGCGGCGGCAGTTTGATCATGCGTCCGCCCACGGAGTCATCATCTCTGGCCTGCGGCTTGACCGTCTCTGCATGACAAAGGTGCACGGCAGCGAAAACAAAAATGACTAAAAGTCGGGCGGGTTGCATGCGGCGAGCATCCACAGATGGACACCCCGATCAAGCCACGATCGGCCGTATCACCTCGCCATAAACATCCGTGAGCCGGAAATCTCGTCCAGCATACCGGTAAGTCAGCTCCTCGTGATTGATGCCGAGCAGATGGAGGATCGTGGCGTGCAGATCGTGGATGCTGGTGGGATTCTCCTGCGCGGCGAATCCGAACTCGTCCGTGCTGCCATGCACGGTGCCGCCTTTGATGCCGCCACCGGCCATCCACACGCTGAAGCCGTAGTGATTGTGATCTCGACCGAGCTTCGACTTGCCGCCGCTGAGCTCCACCGTCGGTGTGCGACCAAATTCGCCGCCCCAAATGACCAACGTGTCCTCCAGCATGCCGCGCTGTTTCAGATCGCTCAAAAGCGCCGCGATGGGCTGGTCGATGTCGGTGGCTAGCTTGCGGTGATTCGTTTCGATGTTGTCGTGATTATCCCACGGCTGCCCGGCACCGTGCCAGAGCTGCACCATGCGCACACCACGCTCCAACAAGCGCCGCGCGATGAGCGTCTGCCGCGCATGCACACCCTCGCCATACATCTTGCGGATGTGCTCGGGCTCCTTGGTGACATCAAAGGCATCCGCCGCCTCCATCTGCATTCGAAAGGCCAGCTCAAAGCTCTGAATGCGAGCCTCCAGTCGTGGATCGCTGCGCTCCGCCTTGTGCGCGGCATTGATGCGACGCAGCAGCTCGAGCTGGCGGAGCTGCACGCTCGTGTCCGCGTGCGGGCTGCGGATGTTTTCGATCAAGCGGTCCACCGTTTCGTGCTTCGAATCGACATACGTTCCCTGAAACGCACCGGGAAGAAACGCCGCCTGCCAATTCTCCGCGCCTTTGATCGGCATGCCGCCGGGACACATCGCGATGAAACCCGGCAGGTCAGCCGTCTCGCTGCCGAGGCCATAGGTCAACCACGCGCCGAGGCTCGGACGCGGCTGGATGGAGTCGCCGCAGTTCATGAGCATCAGCGACGGCTCATGATTCGGCACCTGCGCCTGCATCGAGCGGATCACCGCGATGTCATCAATGCGCGCCGCCGTTTTCGCGAAAAGCTCACTCACCTCGATGCCGCTCTGCCCGTAGCGACGAAACTCAAATGGCGAAGGAAACGCCGCGCCCGTCTTCCGCTCCGTGATGCGATGACTCGGCACCGGTTTGCCCGCGTAGCGAGCCAGCGCCGGCTTCGGATCAAACGTGTCCACATGCGACGGCCCGCCATTGAGGAAGAAATGGATCACGCGCTTGGCTTTCGGCGCGTAATGCGGCCTTGAAGCCTGCAAATCCGCCAACCCCAGCGCCGCCAAGCCCATGCCGGAGCGGGCAAGGAAATCACGGCGGGTGAGCGGAAGGGGCATGTAACGAATACGCCAGCCGCTACGGTGGGCTTGCCGGCTTCAGGCGGCCGTTATCCCGTTCTCTTTTGAGAAAAGGTCCTGGTTTCAAGACCGGCATCCCATAGAAGGATTCTCCGAGGAGTTCGCCAAAGTCCGCATGGTCCAGCGTGAGGAGGACGTCCGCCCACGCCAGTGCGCCAAAAAGGATTGGCTTGTCTTTCGGCACTGGAAAAACCACCGGGCGATTGATGGTCAGTACATCATCCATGATCAGGATGCAGGGACGCATCGCAGCCCAGCCCGCACTGGCCTGAAGAGGCAGGTCGGGCAGATGACGCAACACCTCCTCAATCGCGTATTGAGTCGTCACCAGCAGCCAGCCGTTGATTGACGCCAGACGAAACACCTCGCGCGAAGCTCCCGTGGCCGAAGCTGCAGCCGAAAGCATGACGCTGGTGTCGAGAAAGAGCCTCATGCACTTTGGCGGAACTGCTGCATGTCAGCCTCGTCCTCGGCGAACCATGCCGCCATCCGCTCCTTGCTGAACTGTCGCGGCGGAGGCAGTTCACCACCCTCCGCACGCAGACGGGCGGCCACAAACAGGATCAATTCCTGCTTTTGCTCTGGTGGCAGCGCAGCGGCGGCTTTTTCAATTTCAGCGAGTGTGCTCATGCGGTCAGTTTGAGGCAATGGAGCCCGTTAATCAACAAACATGAACTCGTTCGAGAGCATCAAGACCTGCGCGAGCTGCTCCCAAGAGGTGAGTGTTGTTTTGGGCGAGGCGGTGAAGTCTTTTTTGGCGTCCCAGACTTCGGATGGCACGTCGCCGCCGGAACCGGCGATGGTTTGAGTGGCGCTGAGTTGCGGTGACCAGAGGAATTGGTCGCTGTTCAGGCCGATGTCGATATCGACGATGAAATCGAGCGTGTCGCCTGCACGGAACGAAATGGCGGCGAGGCTGAGGTCGGCTTTGGAGCCGTGGAGCTTGGTGCCGAGCAGTTTGCCGAGGCGGGAGTGACTGACGAAGGCGCGGATGCCATCGCCGACCTTCGGTTCGTGGATCAGGGTGGAGCGCAGATCGTAGCGACCATCCGCAGGGGCGATCCATCGGCGCACAACGGCATGCTGGCGGTCATTTCCGGGATGACCGCCCTCGGCGGTGAGTTGAGCCCAGCCGAGTTGGGCGTTCGGCCAGTCTTCCGCGCCCTGCCAGGCTTGGCCGGTGAAGTGCGGCAGTGGTGTGAAGGTCTTCACGCGGCCGGTTTTCTCGTCCCACTCGCCAAAACCGTGCTGCCAGGCCTTGGCGTGATCGTTTTCGACGAGAGCGGGCTTTTCATCGACGGAGATGAAGGCGAGCGCAGAGGTCAGTTCGTCGGCTTTGGGGCTTCTTTGGAACAAAAAGCGGTAAAGCAGGCCTATGCGGTCTTGGGGCGATTTTTCGCTCGAAACGCGTTTGACGAGCGCTTTGGCCTGTTGGACGAGAAAGGGGTGATTCAGACCAAAAAGGGCCTGCTGCGGCACGGTGGTCTCGCTGCGTTGCGGGATGGAGAGATCGGGATTCGCGAAATCGAAGGTGCGCATGACCGCGGGCAGGTTTTCGCGGTCGATGAAGGCGTAGAGGGTGCGCCGTGTGTTGCTGGCGGCAAACAGCGGCTCGGGACGACCGCCGATTTGCGGATTCAGACGGCCGGCGGCGGCGAGCCAGGCATCGCGGGCTTCTTCGAAGGAGAGGCGATGGGGGACGTAGGACGGGTTTTCCAACCCGTCTGAACGAGTTGGAAAACTCGTTCTACGATACGCCTCCGACAACATGATAAGCCGGTGCATGTGCTTGATGCTCCAGCCGCTGCGGATGAACTCGGTGGCGAGGAAGTCGAGGAGCTCGGGATGCGTGGGCGGGCTGCTTTGCTTGCCGAAATCGCTCGGCGTGCTGACGAGGCCTTTGCCGAAGTGGTGCTGCCAGATTCGATTCACCATCACGCGGGCGGTGAGTGGATTGCGCGGGTCGATGATCGCCTGGGCGAGTTCGAGGCGGCCGCTGCCGATGGAAAAAGGCTCCTGCGGGCCGAAGAGGCTCAAAAACTGCCGCGGCACGGCTTCGGCCTTTGTGAGTGGATTGCCGCGAGTGAAGACGCGTGGCGTGACGGGCTGCGGACGGTCTTTTAAGATGGTGGCGTGAGCGGGCGCGGTGCTCGTTTTGATGAGAAAGCGGTCCACCTCGCCCTGCGACTTCCACAGCTCGGTGGTGACGCCGGTGGGGAAATACATCTCGATGTTCGCGATGTGCTCGTCGGGCACGAAAGCGGGCGAATCGGGCTGCTGGAGCACTTTTTCGGTTAGTTCGACGCCGGGATGCTTGTCGAGCCATCCGACGAAGCGATGAACGATGAAGGGATTGAGGTCGTTCGAGTCGAGGATCTGGCCGAAGACCTCTTCGGGGTATTTGTCGAACTCGCGGGTCGCTTTGAGGTAATCGGCGACACGGTCGCGCGTGCGCTTCATCTGCTCCTCGCGCCGTTTCGTCATGAGATCGCGGTTCTTCTTCACCAGCGCGGCGAGTTCGGCATTTTCGCCGCTGGCGCAGGGAACGAGCGCTTCCGCGCAGCTCTGGAAGACGCCGTAGAGCGCGTAGTAGTCGCGTGTGGGGATGGGATCGAATTTGTGATCGTGGCAGCGTGCGCACGAGACGGTGAGCGCCTGCGTGCCGCGCATGACGGTATCGATGCGGTCATCGATGATGTCGTGCGTGACGCCGAGAAAGCGTCGCCCGAGCGTGAGAAAGCCCATCGCGGCGAGATCGGGTGAGCTTGGCGGCACGACCTGGTCTGCGGCGATTTGCAGGAGCAAAAAGCGGTCGTAGGGCATGTCGTCATTCAGCGCCCGCACGACCCAATCGCGGTAGGCGGAGGCGTGGACCCAGTTCTTTTCTTCGCGGGCATAAACATAGCCTTTGGTGTCCGAGTAGCGGGCGACATCCAGCCAATGGCGGGCCCATTGTTCGCCGTAGTGGGGGCTGGAGAGGAGCGAGTCAATGAGGCGGGCGTAAGCTTCGTCCGACAGGTCTGACGTGTCGGACACGTCGGACGGTGGCAGGCCGGTGAGGTCAAAGTGGGCTCGGCGGATGAGGGTGCGGGCGTCGGCGCGGGTGGCTGTTGTTTGGAGATAGGCGTCGATGCTCTTTGCCTGGCCGGGCTTCAGCGGCTGAAAGGCCCAGTGCTCCGCCGAGAGGAGGCTCGTGGAGATACACAAGGTGCCAAGCTGGAGGAGACGATGTAACACAGCGGGGATCAATACGGCATCGACAGCGGCGTTTTGCCCGTTTATCTCGAAGCATGTTCACAGGTCTCGTCGAAACCACCGGCAGTGTTATTTCACTGGAGCCACGCGGCGAAAGCGCGCGGCTCACAGTGAACGTGGGCGCGATGGCATCTGAACTTGTGGATGGCGAGAGCGTGGCGGTGAATGGCTGCTGCCTCACGGTGACAGCGAAGGATGCAGCGGCACAGACGGCGTGTTTCGATTTGCTGATGCAGACGCTGAAGGTGACGAGCCTGGGTGATCTGAAGACCGGCTCACTGGTCAATCTGGAGCGTGCGATGGCGATGGGGGCGCGGTTTGGCGGGCATTTTGTCCAAGGACATGTGGATGCTACGGTGAAGATCCTCGATTGGAGCGAGCATGGACAGGATCACCGGCTGGAGATGGAGATTCCCGCACAGCAACGCGGCTTGATCATTCCGAAGGGCTCGATCTGCCTCGATGGCATTTCTTTGACCGCCGCGGAGGTGACGGAGAGGACGGTGGTGTGCTGGATCATCCCGCACACGTTCCAGGTTACGAATTTGCACACGAAGAAGCCGGGGGACCGCCTGAACGTTGAGTTCGACATGCTGGGCAAGTATGTGCGCGAACTGATGCGGGCGATGAAGTGAGCGTCCATGAAGCCGGACAGGCCGTTTCTTTTTCACATGCCTGTTCTCGAAGTTGAATCCCTTACCAAAAGCTACGCAGAGCGCCCGATCCTGCGTGGCGTGTCGTTCAAGCTGGAGCAAGGCGAGCGCGTGGCGCTGCTGGGGCCTTCAGGCAGTGGCAAGACGACGGTGTTGAACTGTGTTGGCGGCGTGGATCGTGCGGACAGTGGTAACGTGATGATCGCAGGCCAGGTGCTTGGCGATTTGAGCGCGGACGGGCTGGCGCAACTACGGCGCAAGCACATCGGCACGGTGTTTCAGTTTTATCATCTGCTGCCCACGCTAAGCGCGGCGGAAAACATCGAGCTGCCGCTGCAACTGTTTGGCGTGCCGACGAGCGAGCGTGAAACGCGAGTGAGGAAACTGCTGGAACGTGTGGGCATCGCTCATCGCGCTGCGGCGTTGCCAGGTCAGCTCTCGGGCGGCGAGATGCAACGCGTGGCGATTGCACGCGCGGTGGTGCATCGGCCGTCGTTGATTTTGGCAGATGAACCGACGGGCAGTTTGGATTCGGCCACGGGAGCGCAGGTGTTGGAGTTGCTGGCGGAGATTGTGAGTGAAACCAAAGCGGCACTGCTGCTGGTGACGCACAGCCCGGAGGCGGTGAAACATTGCGAGCGTGTGCTGCGCATGCAGGACGGACAAATCGTCGAAGGCGCATGAGTACGGTACTTCTCATCTTGCGGCGTTGTGCGCTGCGGCACTGGCGGCTGGCTTTGCGGCAGCAGATCGCGTTGATGCTGATCCTGGCGCTGGGATCGAGTGTGTATCTGGCGGTGCGGCTTGCGAGCAACGCGGCGTTATCCGGTTTTGAGACGTTCACGGATGGCATCACGCGGCAGCCGGACTGGACGGTGCAGGCGGTGAGCGGTGTTTTGCGCGAAGACGATGTGCGGGAGATGCGCGAGGCGCTGGGGGATCGGCCGGTGAGTTTGCTGCCCGTGGTGGAGGAGACGGTGACACCGGCGGCGGATGCGGGCAATGGCGAGATCGGATCGCGAGCGACGTGGCGGCTGCTGGGCGTGGATTTTGTGGCCCTGCTGAATCTGCGTGGCGAGGCACCGGCGGGACTGGGCGCAAACATGCAGGCGGTGCGCTCGGGTGTTTATGTGAGTCCGAAGCTGGGCGTGAATGAAGGCGAGAAGCTGCGGCTGATTGTGGATGATCGCGTGATCACGCTGAAGGTGGCCGGTGTGGTGCCGGAGACACCGGGAGTGCCGAGTTTGCCTGCGCATTTGCTGCTGATGGATTTTCCGGAGGCGCAGTCGATTTTGATGCGTGGTGACAAGGTGGACCGCGTGGAGGTTTTGGCGCAGGACAGTGCATTGTTTCCGAATCTACGCGAGGAAGCGGGCGAGTTGCTGAAATCACGCTGGCAGGTGACGGGCGGCTCGAATCGGCGGCAACTGGCAGGGACGATGACGCAGGCGTTTCGCCTGAATCTGACGATTCTCTCGCTGCTGGCGCTGTTGGTGGGTGGTTATCTCATTTTTCAAGCGCTGGATGGCGTGGTGCTCCGTCGGCGAGAGGAGATTGGGATCTTGAAATCGCTTGGCGTGACGGATCGGGCGATTCAAATCGCGTTTCTTATCGAAGCGGGGCTGCTGGGACTGTGCGGTGGTGCTTTGGGCGTGCTCTTGGGATGGCTTGGGGCGCAAGGTGCCGTCGGTGGTGTGACGAAGACGATGAATGCGCTGTATGGCGCGACAAGCGAGCAGCAGGCGGCGTTGAGCGTGAATGAGGCACTGCTGGCGCTTTCGATTTCGATCCTTGCGAGTCTTATCGCCGCCTGGTGGCCGGCCCGGATGGCGGCGCGCACGCCACCGGCGCACATGTTGGGGAGGCATGCGGTGCTGTTTGAAGGTGGAACGGTGTGGCGCGTGGAATGGATCGGCTGGGCGATGATGCTAGTGGCAGTTGCGCTGGCTGAGTTGCCAGTGCTGCGGTTTGCGAGCGGCACGCGCCTGCCGCTAGCGGGTTATGCGGCGGCGTTGCTATGGCTGGTGGGCGCTGGATTGGCGGCGGGGTCGATGCTGCGCTTTTTGGCGCGGCGAAAGGTGACTTCAGCAGTGTGGCGTGTGGCTCTTTCGCAACTGCGTCGGCCGACGGTGCGGCATCGCTTCGCAGTGGCAGCGCTGGCGAGCGCGGTGGCGATGACGACGGGCATGGCGGTGATGGTGGCGAGTTTTGACCACACGATGCGCGGCTGGATCGACCGCACGATGAAGGCGGACATTTATGTGAGCAGCGCGGGAGCGCAGAGCGCGTCATCGACGCATTTCATATCGCCAAAAACGCTCTCTGCACTCGGACAGGGGCCGGAGGTGGCCGAGCTGGCGTTTGTGCAGGCGCGGACGCTGCTTTGGCACGGCGGCGAGGTGCTCATTCTGGGCACTGATCCGGTGTTTGCGCACAAGCATGGGCTGTATGCCTGGGTGGAGGCTCCAAAGCGTGAGGAATGGTGGAAGACGCACGATGACATCACTCCGGCGATCATGAGCGAGAGCTGGAGCGAGCGGTTTGGCACGCAGGTAGGCGATGTGATCGAGCTGGCGGGTCGCAAGGTGCGCGTGGTGGCGATGAACGCGGAGTATGGCAATGAGCGCGGATCGCTGACCTTGCCGCAGCAGGTTTTTAGCGAGTGGTTTGAGACCGACGAGGCATGGCGTGTGGCGATCATGCTGAAGCCGGGCATGGATGCGGAGACGGTGCGGGATCGAATGCAACGCCAGCAACCAGGTTTGAGCGTGTTCACCAACGCACACCTGCGGAGCGAAGCGCTGCGTATTTTCCGCCAGACGTTTGCGGTGACGCATGCGCTGGAGGTGATCGGCGTGATCGTGGCGGTGGTAGGTCTTGGTTTGGCTTTGGCGAGCCTGATGCTGGAGCGGCGGGCGATTTTGGCGACGCTGCGATCGCTGGGCATGACGCGCCGTGAGATGGCGAAGTCGGCGGCACTTGAAGGGCTCGGCGTGGCGTGTGCAGGTGCGTTCACGGGCATTGCGGCCGGTTTGTGGCTGGGATGGCTGCTCGTTTATCGCATCAACAAGCAGTGCTTTGGCTGGACGCTGCAGTTTCACGCGGTGTGGTGGCATCTCGCAGTTCTGGGCGCTGCGGTGATCGTCGTCGGCATGCTGGTGGCCGCGCTGGTCGGACGATGGGCGGCGATGCTGCCGGCAGAACAAACGGAAGAATGACATGAAACACTGGATGCTACTTTTTCTCTCGATGACGACGCTGCTGCATGCACAGACGACGGCGGATGGCTTTGCGATTCCGCAGGCGGGGCGGGTGTTCGTGTTTCCACGCGATCATGGGAGTCATCCTGAGTTTCGCACGGAGTGGTGGTATGTGACGGGGCATCTGGATGCGAAGGATGGCGGGCGGTTTGGGTTTCAGGTGACGTTTTTTCGGCAGGCTAGGCGTGATGATGGGAAGACCTTGCATTTGCATCTGGCACATGCGGCGCTGCTGGATGCGCGGACGGGGCGCTTCGTGCATGAGGAAAGGCTGAACCGTGAAGGATGGGATGCGGTGTCGTCTGAGACGACGCTGGCGGTGCGGAATGGCAACTGGTCGCTCAAGCTGGATGAGGTGACGCAGCGAATGCACATCGCGGCGACGGTGAAAGGCGAGGTTTTGCTGCGACTGGATCTGGAGGTGGTGAAGCCGTTGGTGGTGTTCGGCAAGGATGGTGTGTCGCGCAAAGGAGCGAGCGCTGAGGCTGCGAGCCATTACCTGACGTGGCCGCGTTTGAAGACGACGGGCACGGTCAAACTGCGGGCGGACGAACATGCAGTGAGCGGTGAAGCGTGGATGGATCACGAGTTTAGCAGCAGCCAGCTTGAGGCGGGGCAGGTGGGCTGGGACTGGGCGGCGCTTCAGCTAAAGGATGGGCGCGAGGTGATGGTCTATCGCATGCGGCGGAAGGATGGGACGCTGGACAAAGCCTCGACGCTGGCGGTGGTGGAGCGTGATGGGAAGGTTCGCCATCTGAGCAGCGATGTTTTTGCCTGGGAGGTTCTCGGGACGTGGAAAAGCCCGCGCAATGGTGCGGAGTATCCAATTCGCGTGCGGATTCGGTTTGAGGGCACTTGGTTTGAGCTGAAGCCGCTGGCGGAAGATCAGGAGCAGGACGGCGGAATCACGCGGCTGCCTTATTGGGAGGGCGCGTGCGATGTGATCGACTCAGGCGGACAGGTCGCCGGCCGGGCGTTTCTGGAACTAGCCGGTTATGCAGGAGATCTGGCGGGGCACTTGCGCGCCAAATGACTCGATGGCCCTACAAAACTACGAGTACTTCACGTCCTTGCGCGGCTCCATTTCGAAGGCGGTGGACTCCTGTTCGGAGATGTTCGGCTTGAGGACTTCCTCGCGGAACTTGATGTAATAGGGGTCGTCCTGGCAGATCGCGAGCTTGTCCATGGTTTCTACCTC